>Ga0209755_10000014_pt1 | contig 275077 bp, 240 predicted proteins | sample TergutCo191P1_FD_187301 | JGI IMG/M metagenome (GOLD analysis project Ga0209755, IMG submission 187301) | Cornitermes sp. P1 segment gut microbial communities from Petit-Saut dam, French Guiana - Co191P1 (SPAdes) (version 2) | ecosystem: Host-associated > Arthropoda: Insects > Digestive...
AAATCAGGCATACAATTGCTAAAACTGCAATCAGTTTTTTCATACTATTCTTCTCCTTACATAGTATTTAGGGAAAAACCGCTTTGTGTTTTGTCCCTCCTGGCTTGCTAGAAATAAACGACCGTTTTATTTAACCATAAAGCTGACAGTCACCCACGCTACATATAGCGTATAACAAAAAAAGCGGCGCTATATATGGTAGCGGCAACTGTTACCTTTTCCACATTTTTTCAACTTTTTTTACGATTCTTTCCATAAAAAAAGGCTATCCGGTTTTGGATAGCCTTTTACTTACATTTATTTATCGTTTTATTTTTCTGCTAAAGCGCGCAGTCGTTCTATTTCTGCATCTTTTTCGGCAACCACCTTTTGCCATATTTCCCGTTCTTGTTCTCTGCCGTAATCCTCCCACATTCTTATATCTCTTTGCTCTTTTTGACGCAGGTCAGCTATGTATCTCGCCTTCTCGTCGGCGGAAAATTCCATCAGTTTTACAACCGCTTTCTGTACTTCAGGATTTCTGTCTGCTACCATCTTTAATTCTTCCTCCGACTCCGCGTCTATGAATTTAGCCCAATCGTATAATATAGTGCCGTCTGCCTGTTCTGGCAGTTTTGATAGTTCAAGCGTATGTATTTCGATGATGTTGTTAAGTTCTATTTTAGCATCAAAATCGTAAAAAGTAAATCTATGATGGTATCTTTGGCTTTTTTTTACAAGCGTTTCGTTTGTGATTATTATGCTGATTACTTGATTGACCTTTGAATATTTATCGCTGTCACCTAACTGCTCCGTTAGTAATTTGGCGCCGTAGAAAATAATACGCCCGTGTATTTCGGGGGTAATTTGTAATTGGATTTCAATGTGAATAACCTTCCCGCTTTTAGTGCGAAGTTTAACGTCTATTATACCCAGTTTGTCTCCGTTAAAATCGCGCAATAGGTGCGGGTCTGCGATAAGGATTTCGTTGTAATCATCGTCGGGTAGTTTCAGCACCGATTTCAGAAAACTGATTAGGAACTCTTCATTTCTTTCGTCTGCAAAAAACATTTTGAAGACCGCGTCATTTTTTACGCGCAACAATTTTTTCTCATTCATTTTTTTCTCCAAGTAATATAGATTAAGAAGCGGATAGATCGCTCCCTGTAACTTTTTTTAAAACTAAAAAAAGTTACAGCTATATATGGCTTACAGATGCATGGCGCTTGACCGAAAATTGAAAAAAGTTAAAAATAATATTTATCCGCTAATCTTAAAATATTCCTCAATTGTTTCCGCGCGAACTGCTTTGTCTCTTAGTGCCGCTCCTCCGGGAATTCCTTTCGTATAAGCGCAAAATTGTTTTCGCATTTCAAGACAAGCTGTTTTCTCGCCGATATCTTCTGCTAACATTTTTAGATGACGAAGTGCTATTGTTATTCTCTCCGAGAATGATACCGGATGCCATTCACCGGTTTCTAAATAAGAGCGGGTTGCAGAAAATATAAAAGGGTTACCCATCGCGCCTCGAGCAAACATAATCGCTGCACAGCCGGTTTCTTTTAACATTCTTCCTGCATCTTCCGGTGTGTAAAGATCACCTGAACCTGTAACAGGCACTTTTATGCGTGAAACTAAATCCGCAATATAAAGCCAATTGCTTTTTCCGCCGTAATTTTGCGCGCGTGTTCGCGGATGTAAGCTAATCATTGCAGCCCCCTCTTCAACTGCTGCCTGCGCACATTCAACATAATTGAGCGAAGAATTGTCCCACCCTGAACGGATTTTAACCGTAACAGGAATGCCTCCTAAAGTTTCGCGTGATGCGCGTACAGCGGCTGCTACAATACGGGCAAGATTGGAAGGTTCTTTCATCAGTGCTGAGCCGGCACCGTTTTTTACAACTTTTGGAACAGGGCAGCCGCAATTGATGTCCAGCGCGTCAGGCTGCAAAGGAGCAAGAAGAGAAGCCGCTTTATAAATTGATTCGCTTTCTGCACCGAAAAGCTGTATCGCATAACGCTTTTCATTTTCGCCGCGCTTTACAAGATTTACGGCGGTAAGTACAGGAAGCTTCGCTCTTTCCGGGATCGCTTTAAGTACTTCTTCTTTTGTTGCATTAAGATATTTCCCGTTACCTAAACCGTAACGGCTGAAATTTCGGTATAAAGCTTCTGCAGAAACAAGCTCGGTAAACGAAAAACATGCGCCTTCTTCGGCGCATATGGAACGGAAGGCACGGTCTGTGTAACCTGCAACAGGAGCGAGAAAAAGGTTGCCGGGAATTTCAAGAGAACCTATTTTAACCGGATGATAGAGATTTTCAAATTTCGTTTGTTCCAAAATATAACCGAATTAAAAATGTTCCTATTCGTTAGGAAGCCCGAAGAATTTATTGGCATTTCCCCAAAGCTGCGATGTCAGCGTTTCTTCATCCATATCCAGCATTTCCGCCATATAGCGGGCTGTAAGAGGCAGGTACTTGGGCATATTTCTTTTACCGCGGTAATCGGCAGGAACCATGAAAGGGGCTTCCGATTCAATCAATATGCGGTCTACAGGCAAGACTCCGATTGTTTCATGAAGATTTTTTGCGTTTTTATAAGTCAGGTTTCCTGCAAAAGAAAAGTACAGATTTAACTCAAGCGCTTTTTCTGCATATGCGGCATCTTCGGAATAGCAGTGCAGAACCCCGCCTTTGGGAGGCAAACGGTCACGGAGAATATCCAGCACATCATGTCCGGCATCGCGGTTGTGAATGATCACAGGTAAATTTAATTTTGTCGCTAAATCAAGCTGAGTTATAAAAAGTTCAATCTGCGATTTCTTATCACCGAATTTCCGGTAATAATCTAAACCGATCTCTCCAATGGCTACCACTCTTGGATACTGAACACTCTGCTCAATATTTTGGAACCAGTCCTTGCCTGGGTTTTGGACCTCTGAAGGACTTACCCCGACTGCATGATACACATTTGATGCTGATTTCAGGTTCTCATAAACCTGTGCGAAATCGTGAAGACTGTTACATATTGATACAATACGATTAACAGAAACCTGACGTGCTTCCTGTATAACAATGAGTTGCTCAATAGGGTCATCAACAATTAGCCCTAAATGGGCATGAGTATCAAAATACTGCATAGCTTTATCCAAAGGTAAGATTGTGGCTACCAAACTGGTATTACTTAATTCTAATACTTCAAATCGCGGCTGTCAATATTAAATTAAAAAGGAAAGTAATAAATTAAAGACGATTTATATACGAAAAATACCAAGAATTTAACAAAAATTTAACAATCTCTTCATTCCTTCTTAATATAATAAATCTACATTTTTATTAATTTACACAAGGAGTAAACAATGAAAATTAATTTATTAGCTAAAACAGGATTTGCAATTGTAATGGCAATCCTCGCAATCTCTTGTAACAGAGGTACAAACGCCTCTGCAGTGCAATCTGCGGCACAATCTGTATCTGCCGTGCCATACACAATCGAAGTGGGCGGCTCTACATCAGTAACTCCGTTAATGGAAATGTTCGCCGATGAATATTCAAAAAGCAAATCTCACATCAAAGTAAATATCAACGGAACAGGTTCAGGGGACGGAATTACAAATGCAGGCGTAACTTATCAAATTGGTATGTCAAGCCGCGACCTTACACCGGCTGAACAAGGCAGGGGATTAAATGCCGAGATTGTCGCAATTGACGGCATCGCAGTAATTATAAATAAAAATAATTCTGTAAGCAGTCTTTCTATTGAACAGATAAGAGGTATTTATACAGGTGAAATTACAAACTGGAATCAGGTCGGCGGCAGCGCGGGGGCGATTGCAGTTGTCAGCAGGGAAGCAGGTTCAGGCACAAGAGGCGCTTTTGAAGAGCTCGTTGGCTTTCAGGGGAAATTACTTGCAGGAGCAAATGAATCGACAAGTACCGGCGCAATTAAAGCTGGTATCGCGCAGAATCCGCATGCGATAGGTTATATTTCTCTCGGTTCAGTCGATGATTCAATCAAAGCGATTTCTATAGGCGGTGTTGCTCCGTTAGTTGCAAATGTAACAAACGGTTCTTATAAAATCGCCCGTCCTTTTATTGTTCTTACAGGAAATAATGTTCATGCAGAAAGCAAAGCTTTTATTGAATGGATGTTAAGTCCTGCAGGGCAGGCGATAGTCAGCAAAAGCTGGATTAAAGTCCGATAGTTTTTCTTTCTATGAATCGTAAATCTGCGTTTCTAAAGAATCGTACGGTTCTTCGGAAACATACAGATGTTTTTTTTAGACATCTGGTTAGTTTTGTAGCCCTCTTTTCCGTTTTGGCATTGGGGGCTATTTTGCTTTTTGTTTTTGCACAAGGCAGTATGCCGTTTTTTAAATCAACTTATTCCGGTATAAGACTTGTTGTACAGAATATAGATGAAATAAATATAAACGGTATTGTTTATGTAAATCAAAAAACTTTTATTGATATTCCTAAAAATACTGAATTAATTTCTATCCGATTTTCTCTTGCTGACGAAGAAAAAACATTGGATATTAAAATTGATAATAACGAGAAAGACCCGCAAAAAAAATTAACATTTACACATAACGATGAAGTAAAGATTGCCTATCCTGAAGGTTATGTGTTTACGGTAAGCTGGAAAGCTGTTATTGCCGCTCTCGAAAAAAGAATCCACATTATTTTACCTGAGCCCCCTTATAACGCAGGAAAATTTTTGAGCGGTCTTGAATGGCGCCCCGACAGAGACAAGGTTTTCGGTATTCTTCCGATGATTGCAGGAACTTTGCTTGCAAGTTTCGGAGCTATTCTGCTCGGTGTGCCTATAGCACTGTTATGCGCTCTTTTTATGGCAGAATTTTTAAAGCCGAAATTTGCCGCTATTATCCGTGCAGGAATTGAACTGCTCGCAGGAATTCCGTCTGTTGTGTACGGTTTTTTCGGTCTTATGGTAATTGTCCCCTTTGTAAGAAGTGCGTTTAACGTACCTTCGGGGAATACGCTTCTTTCTGCTGTAATTGTGCTTGCCTTAATGATACTGCCTACCATTATTATGATTGCAGAAACTTCTCTGCGCGCTGTTCCAATCTCTGTAAGGGAAGCAAGTCTTTCGCTTGGAGCAAGCAAAATGCAAACGGCATGGCAGGTTGTACTACCCCATGCAAATTCGGGGGTTATTGCAGGCGTTATTCTTGGTATTTCAAGAGCGGTAGGCGAAACTATGGCGGTAATTTTGGTTGCAGGAAATTCTCCTCACCTTACATTTAACCCGCTTTCAAGCGTCAGGACGCTTACTTCCACTATCGCTATGGAAATGGGTTATGCGTCAGGCAGGCACAGTGAGATGTTATTTTCAATCGGTGTAACGCTTTTCTCAATCATTTTGATATTAAACAGCCTTATATTGTGGTTTAGAAGACGGATGGATCAGGAATGAAAACAGAAAAATTTTTCTTGTTGGATAAACAAATCAGAAAACGCAAGATTTTAGATAAAATTTTATTCGGTATTATGGCAATTGCCATGACAAGTGTCGTTGCCGCATTGTTATTTGTTCTAATTTATGTTTTTAAATCGCAAGCAGGTTTTCTTAATTGGACATTTCTTACAAGCGTGCAAACCGGTATCCTTCCCATGATTGTGACAACGCTTTATGTTGTATTGGTTTCAATTGCTGTCGCTCTGCCTGTAGGGCTTGCAACAGCGATTTTTCTAAACGAGTATACAGGAAACTCTTCTTTAATCAGGCTGTTGCGTCTTGCGATAGAAACTCTTGCCGGGATTCCTTCTATCATTTACGGTCTTTTCGGTCTTTTGATGTTTTGCCGTATGTTAAACTTCGGGCAGTCTATAATTGCCGGCTCTTTAACATTGAGCATAATGATATTACCTGTTATTATTAGAACAACAGAGGAATCGTTAAAAGCTATCCCTGATTCTTTCAGAGAAGGTTCTCTCGCGTTAGGTGCAACAAAGTTTCAGACAACAATCCATGTTGTTCTTCCGTCTGCTTTGCCCGGAATTTTAACATCTATGATTCTTGCTATCGGGCGCGTTGTAGGCGAGTCTGCGCCTGTTTTGCTCACTGTAGGTCTTACAAAAAATATGCCACGCTCCATTTTTGAATCAGGAAGGACGCTGACTATTCACTTGTTCTACCTTACAAATGAAGCTGTGCATCCTGAAGATTTCGGCATCGCTTTTGCAACTGCTTCTGTGCTTATTATTTTAGTTGTGATTATCAATACAGCGGCAAAAATTCTTACTTCAAAATTCAGAAAAAAACTTGGAGATATATAATGAAACGAGGTATTTATGAGTGATTTAAAAATCGATGTCCGCAATCTCGATCTTTTTTACGGTGATTTTCAAGCTCTTATTAAAATTAATTTTTCCATAAAAAGAGGAGATGTTGCCGCTCTTATCGGTCCTTCAGGCTGCGGTAAATCAACCTTTATACGGATACTTAACCGCATGAACGATCTGATTCCTTCATGCCGCATAACGGGAGAAGTTTTGCTTGACGGTCAGGATATTTACGGTTCGATGGATGTAACAGAACTGCGAAGCAGAGTCGGAATGGTGTTTCAAAAACCAAATCCTTTTAATATGTCAGTCTTTGACAATGTCGCTTACGGAAAGCGTATGCAAGGCGTAAAAGACAAACACGTTCTTACAGACATTGTTGAAAATTCGCTGAAAAAAGCGGCGCTTTGGAATGAAGTGAAAGACAGATTAAAAAAACCGGCGCAGGCACTTTCAGGCGGGCAGCAGCAGCGGCTTTGCATTGCAAGAAGTATTGCAATGGAGCCTGAAATTATTCTAATGGATGAGCCGACAAGCGCACTCGATCCTATTGCAACAAGCCGTATTGAGGAACTTATCGGGGAACTTAAAAAAGATTATAGTATAATTCTTGTAACTCATGCGATGCATCAAGCTTCAAGGGTCAGCAATAGGACGGCTTTTTTTCTTTTGGGAGAACTAATAGAATATAATGAGACAAGAGAAGTTTTTACAAGACCTAAAGATAAAAGAACAGAAGATTATATTTCCGGAAGATTTGGTTAAGGAGGACAGTGAATGGAATCGCGAAAATTTTTCTCTGAAGAGTTAAGCCGTTTGCGTCAGGGTATTTTGGCAATGTCTACAAGGGTGGAAGAAAATCTGGGAAAAGCGCTTATCGCTTTACGCACCTGTAATATTGAATTGGCAAAAGAAGTGCGTGCAGACGATTCTGAAGTAGACGCTCTTCAAATAAAAATAGAAGATGAGGCTGCCATCGTTATCGCTACGCAGCAGCCTGTAGCGCGCGACTTGCGCGAAATGGTAACGATTTTTAAACTTACAAGCAATATAGAAAGGGTTGGAGATTACGCAGTTCATCTTGCGCGCGCAGCGAGTAAACTTGCAAAGACAGGCAATTCCGCTTTTAGGGCGCAAATGCATCTGGAAAAAATGGCGGAGATAGGGCAAACGATGCTGCGTTCTGCAATTACAGCTTTTATGACGCAGGATGCAGAGGCGGCGCGTGCTGCGGCAGCGATGGATCATCAAATTGATGATGAGCATAAAGCGTTAACTGAAGATATAGTTAAAGTGATCAAGAAAAATTCTTCGCTGGTTAAAAGCGGTTTGCGTGTTCTTCACACATCAAATCAGCTGGAACGTCTTGGTGATCACATAACAAATATATGCGAAGCAATTATTTACATGATCGAAGGCAAACACGAGGAACTAAATGAATAACAGACCGGTTATACTTATAATCGAAGATGATCCTGAAATTCAAGAATTGCTTTCTCATTCAATGTCTAAGGAAAGCTGGAAACTTATTCAGGTTAAAACAGGGGAAGAAGGGTTAAATATTTTAAAAACAAAAAAAGTTAATTGCATACTTTTAGATATTATGCTTCCCGGCATAGACGGTTTAAGAGTTTTAAAAAAAATAAAAGAGCAGGAGCAAAGCACTTGTACCAATATCCCGATAATTATGACCACTGCAAAAGGTGAAGATACAGATATCGTAGCAGGTCTTGAATTGGGTGCAGATGATTATGTCGTAAAACCTTACAGCCCAAAAGTATTGATAGCCCGAATACGAGCGGGTTTACGGCGGCAGGAAGAAAGCGGCAACAATGTCAATGTTACAATTTGGCAGCAAGGCAGTTTAAAAATTGATGCGGCACGTCATGCCGCTTTTAACGGTGATCAGCAATTAGACCTTTTTGCAACAGAATTTGCACTTTTAAAGCATTTTCTTTCCAATCCCGAAATAGTATTTTCACGCAACCAGTTAATCGAGGCAATTAGAGGTCCTGATTATCCTGTCACCGACCGCTCCGTTGATGTTCAGATACTCGGTTTACGGAAAAAACTGGGGAAAGCAGGTGACATGATTGAAACAATTCGCGGAGTAGGGTATCGTTTTAGAGTGATAAATAATTAGTATATTTTATTTCTTTAAAACAGGAGTATTATTGTGACAGTCTTTAAAAAAAGTTTACTGACATTATCAGCGGCTGTTTTAGGTTTTTCTGCTGTGTTAATCGTATCAGTATTAGTGTTTATGAATTCTCTTTATCATGAAATAAATATAATCGCTCTTGGAAATGCTGCAAAAACTCTTATTACCGCAATCGGGCAAGAACGTCTCTCGGAAATATTTTTAAATCCGCAAGATGAGAGCGATGTTATAACACGTTCGGTTTTGTTACCTTTAACCAGCCGTGAGCCTTACCGCCTTACTTTAATAACTCCTTTAGGTTATGTATTGTATGATTCCCATGTTATAAGCAATCTTGTTAATCACATAGATCGCAATGAAATAGTTGCAGCTCTTGAAGGCAAGGAAGGAATTTCATACCGTGAATCAATCAGTACAAACATGAAACGAATTTATTATGCGCTGCCTGTTTATAATAAAAACGAAATAATAGGTGTATTCAGACTTTCACTCTCTATTCCCGGATTCGGCGCTCGTGTTTCTCCCATAATTGTACCTTTTATTATTTTTATTATTATTTTTATCGCAGCCGCTTTCTGGGCGATTTATATATTCTCTAATTCATTATCAACATCAATTAACAGATTGGTAAATATAGTTCAGTCAGGAGCGCCGCTTTTAAGCGATCCGGAAGCGGCAGAATCAACTTCTTCCGAATTCAGAAGTATAGAAAAAGCGTTACGTGCAATGACACTGGAACTGAATATGCGTTTTGAACAGGCAAAATCCGAAGGCAATCGTCTGGAAGCAATACTTAACGGATTATCAGAAGCGGTTTTTGCAATGGACTCTTCTCTTAAATTACACCTTATCAATCCAAAAGCAAGAGAAATTTTTAATATAGATAAAAATATGGTGCTGGTTAATAATTCAAAAAACAATTATAAAGGTGTGACCTTGCTGGAAGCAACCCGCTCCACAGAATTGGTGGAAATTGCAAACTCTGTTTGTACAAATAAAGCGATATATGATACTGTCCCCATCGAGAGGGAATTAACATTACGCACAGGAACGGAACAGATTTTTCAAGTTTACGCTTCGCCGCTTGCAAACGGAGGCGTTGTTATTGTCTTACTGGAGCTTACCCATCTGATAAAACTGGAACGGATACGAAAAGATTTTGTCGCAAATGTTTCGCATGAACTGCGTACGCCGATTCAGCTTATCAAGGGGTATTCTGAAACCTTGCTTGAAAGCGAATTAAGCGATCAAAACAAACACTTTATCGGAATTATCAGCAAGAATGCGCATGTAATGGAAAATCTTACAAACGATCTGATGATACTTGCCAGTTTGGAAAGCGGCAACTCATCTGCAAGTAATAAACTTTACGAAATGAAAGAATGTTCTGCCGCCTCTCTGATAGAAGAAGCTGTTTCTGTTTTTGAACAAAAATCATCAAATAATGAAATTGAAATAATTACTGAATATCCGGAAGACTTAAAAATAAAAGTGTATGGTTCGCTTATTATACAATGTTTAATTAATCTGATTGATAATGGTATAAAATATTCATCGAGTAAATCAAAAATTTGGGTCAGCGCCGCCGTAAAAAATGACGAGTTGATTTTTGAAGTACGCGATAAAGGGATAGGGATTCCTCCGGAACATCTTGAACGTATATTTGAAAGATTTTACCGTGTTGATCGTGCAAGAAGCCGCGAAGCGGGAGGCACGGGTTTAGGGCTTTCCATTGTCCGGCATATAGTATTGCTTCACAATGGAAAAGCCGAAGTGGAAAGCCATGCAGGCGAAGGATCGATTTTTAGAATTAGAATTCCTATTCTTCAAAATATTCAGGATCGGCAATCTCCAGCAATTCAACAGTAAAAATTAATGTTGAAAAAGGCGGAATAATTCCCTGAATACCGTCGCTGCCGTAAGCAAGATTTGACGGTATAAATAAGCGGTAATGACTGCCCGCAGACATCAGCCTTAAACCTTCAGCCCAGCCGGGAATAACCATATCAAGAGGGATATATGCACCGTCTGCTTCAGCAGAAGAGCTGTCAAAAGGTTTGCCGTCAATAAAAGTGCCTGTATAATGCACTCTTACTATCGAATTTTCTTCCGGTTTTTCGCCTGCAGCTTCTTTAAGGATTTCATACTGCAGTCCGGTTGATGTTACCTTTACATTGGGACGTATAATATTTGCCGAAAGAAACTCTTCTTCTGCCAATCTGTTTTGTTCTGTTCTTCTTTCTGTTGCTGCCTGTAAAGCGGTTTCAATTATCTCCATCGCTTCTTGTTCGCTGAATTGGGTTTGTTCTTGTTCAACCATATCTTTTAAACCTTGTGCAAACGCATTGTAATCAAATTCCAATCCCATTTCGCCCAAATTAAAATTTGATCCGATTGCCATGCCAAAGGCATAACTTAACTGTGCTTTTTCATCAGCTTTTCTGTAATCTTCCTGAATAGCTCTTGCGTATAACGCAGTTACCGCCAGAAATAAGCATAAAAGAATTATTAACTTTTTCATTTTTTATTCCTCCTCTATAGGATTTATCTCAAGAAGTTCTACTTCAAAGATTAATGTGGCAAACGGAGGTATTAGCTGTCTTCCGGTATTCCAGTCTTGCATACCTTCTTCGCCGTAACCAAGTTCAGAAGGGATAACAAATCTGTATTTACTGCCGATTTTCATCAATTGTAAACCTTCAGCCCAACCCGGAATTATATAATCTAAATCGAATCTCGCAGGTTGTCCGTAAGTATAAGAACTGTCGAAAAATTTTCCGTCTATAAATTTTCCTTCATAATGTACAACTACCATGTCTTCCATTGTCGGTGAAGGTCCGTACCCTTCAGCAAGAACTTCGTATTGAAGCCCGCTGTTTGTAATTATAACGCCGGGTTTCTTTGCGTTTTCTGCAAGAAATTCGTTTCCAAGTTTTACAGCTTCAGTATTTTTTATTTCTTCTAATGAATTAAAAGCTTGTTCTATTTTTTGTCTTGCTTCATCAAGATCAAATCGCGGCTTTTTTCCTGTTATGCCGTCCTTAATTCCCTTTAGAAATTCGTCAATATTAGGTGAAAGATTGTCTGCTGTCATCCCTTCTTTTAAAGTTGCCCCGATATTTAACCCGAGAGAGTAAGAAGCGTCTCTGTCAAAATTCACTTTCCCTGAAGAAGAACCGCCTGCTGCACCCTTACAGCCCATAAAAAATACTGCAGTAAATAAGGCTAAAATAAGCCAATGTTTAGTTGTCATTGTAACAGTATAGACTTAAAGGCGGTTATTGGCTAGCGGTAGAAACATTAAATATGTTTATTATTTAAAAAATCAAATGATTTATGATGAAATTTCACATAAATAACACTTTTTAATTGCCGGTTATTGATCTTATTACGATATTTATAGTAACATATTTAAACCCTGCAATAAAAAAGCAGTCATCTAAACATAGTTTGCAGGATTTTTTATCGAAGGAGGGTTACACCTAATGAAAAAAATTCTATTGATAGATGACAGCTTATTCCATCTTACTGTTGCCGAGGATATACTTAAAAACAAATACGAGATAACCACAGCAAAATCAGCAAAAGAAGCATTGGGCTATTTATCTAATAAAAGGCTTGTTCCGAATTTAATAATTTTAGACATTTTAATGCCCGATATTGACGGCTGGGAAACTTATAACTTGATTAAGGGGATAAGCCTTTTAAGGGATGTCCCTATAGCGTTTTTAACATCTCTGGACGGGGACGCCGAAAAAGACGAAGCAGCCAAACTGGGGGCGGCAGACTTTATTACCAAACCTTTTGAAGAAGGCGAGCTTATCAAAAGGATAGAAGCGATTATCGGAAAACACGAAGCAAAGGACGATTCGTAATATTTCTTTATTTCCCTAAAAACACCCTATTTTATACCTTTCTCATGCAAAAAATACCTTGATTTTATTAACAATATTATGCTACAATGAACAAAATTGCCCAAATAGAGTTCAATAAGGGCACTGAAAAGGAGAGTATATGGGAGCAATCGATCTACCCAAAAGTCCGAATGTTTTTCACCCGGAAAAACCAAGCGCAGTCGGTTCACGAAATTCACTGGCACAAGAGTATAGGGATCAGCAGGCTGAGGTTCAGTTATTATTGGAAGAAGAAACCAATAAGGTTATCCATCATTTAACAGCCAGGTTACCCAAAGACGTTCTTGAACGCCTTGATGTAATGGGCGGTCTAAAAGAAAAACTGTACAATTATTTTAACCAGAACTATCAGAATATGTTCAATCGTTACATGGTAACGACTGAAGATGAAATGGTCAAAAAGATCAGAAACTATATTGATAAAGAAGAAACAAAAGTTCTGACACGCTATACACCGAAAGAAATAGCGGATCTTCTTGACGCTGTCGGCGGCGCTGACAAGTTCAATACAGGCGAAGTTGAAAAATCTATAGTGAATATGTACGGCCACTTACAGGGTCATATTCAAAGAGGTGTCAACGAGCTTGAAACAAAGACCAACAGTATCCTTCGTCAAAAGACTGATACCGGCGCTTTTGTACGCGGCGAGAACGCTTATTCAATCGTAAAGTGCGCTTTCAAAGACAATCAGGGAAAACCCAAGACCGTAACCGATGTAAAGCTCTCTATCAATATTCTTGATTCAGAACTTATCAGCCCTATTTTCCATTATCAGGTTACTGTTGAATACATCGTCAAAGATTTAATCGCAAAGCACATTATCGAAAGTATTGATAAACTTATCGAAGAAATTAAAGATAAGAGAATCGATGATCAAAAGGAAGAACTTTCAGACAGTGAAATTATCTTTACTAAATTGAGTAAAATTGAGAATTTCACCGATGATGTGACAGATAACCCTAAAGCAAAACGGTATAATTATGTCGCGAAAGCGCTTATGGACAGGCTTACCGACCTCCGTGCGGAAATTGACCCTGAAGATTTTGACGCGCTTAAAATACGTGAAAATATCAAGAAAATTGTCGATATGGAAAATATCCGCAATCGAGGCTTTAACACCTCTATTAACTCCATTACATCGATCCTTGACACTTCCAGAATGGGGTATCAGTATATCGAGAACCTTAAAAACGGCAGAGAAGTAATTATCCGCGAATATGAAGATACAGACAGCGCTAACCTGCCCGATGAACGCTATCAAATTACGCTGCGTTATTTTGACAATGCCCAGCTCTTGGAAGACCGCAAAGCATACGATGTCCAGCTTAAGAGCTTTGAAACAGAAATCCAGCATCTTTGGGATATTTTGGAAGTAACATATCAGGGAATGAAAAGCGGCGGCAAAGTCGAAGATTTTGATGACTTGGCTTCACAGAAAAAAGCAAAAATTCAAAAACTTATTAAAGAACAATCCGGCGAACCTCTTTATGAAGATATCGCCAAAGTATGGGACGAGGTTTCTTTCGTAAAACCGGTTGAAACCGAAGTTGAAAAATCCAACCGCACTTACATTTACGAAAAAGATAAAGTCCGCGCTAAAATCATTTTAATGCGTAACCGTATGATAAAAATGTACGATTACTTGTATCCTATCGAAAGGCGTGTAATGGAAGAAAGGCTTGCCTGGCTTGAAAGCGAATACTTCAGGTTTGATTACATGATCAATCCGTACCATTTACAGCCCGGAATTCTGTTAGATATCGATATTACATCAATCAAACGGAAAAAATACACACTGGATGCAATGGCTAACGTATTGAATGAATTCCTGCACGGTGTATCAAAAGGTTTCCATGATGCAGCATTTGCTTCATTCAGCCGCAGGCGCTCGACAGTCCGCGATGACATCAATCAGTCTTTCAGCGCACCTGCAGAGTGATAGGAGAAAAAAATGAGAAAACTACTATTTATTGTTTTTATTTGTATTGCAGCTACTGTTTATGCACAAGATTATGCATCAACAGAAAGGCAAATTACTCAGTCGATACAGCAAAATTCAACCGAATATGACAGACTGGTTGCGTTGGATCGGCAAAATGCGGCAAACAGAGCGTTTGCAAATCTGCAAAGATCTCATGCAATGTTAAGCAACGATATAAAAACATTACAAGGCGAGCTTAATACTTTAATAAATAGAATGGGTTCTAAAGAAGTAATCGCAAGGAAACTGGAACGCCTTCAATCTCTTATGAGACAAGAAGAAGCCATGCTTGTCCGGCTTAATTATTTAAGAGGGCAATAAAGAGAGGTCTTTAGAAAACCCGCGCACGTTTTTCAAGTGCGCAACATTACCTGATGATAGGGGTGAGCCGCAGTTTATGACGGCGCAAAAGTACCCCCTATTTTTTAGGTTTTTATATGGCAGCTGTCCTTAAAAGGGACAGCTTTTTTATTTTTTGATATAATTAAAAAGCAGCATGCATTTTAAAATAACAGGAGACAACAAATGAAACTATCCGCCGAATCACTAAAAAATACAGCTTTTTGGGAAAAAGCAGGAATTACTCTTCCGCGTTTTAACCGCGAAGAAATGATCAGCGCTTCAAAAACAGCGCCAAAGTGGGTGCACTTCGGAGCGGGAAATATTTTCCGCGCTTTTCCTGCAGCGCTGATGCAGCAGCTTCTTAATGAAGGAATTGAAACCACAGGTATTATTGTCGCCGAAGGATATGACGGAGAAATAATCGATAAAAGTTTTAAAGCATCAGATAACTTGTCTATCCTTGTCACGCTTAAATCTGACGGCAGTACCGATAAACAAGTTATCGCATCATTCGCTTCATCTTTGCGTATGGATAAGGAACTTGCTGTTCTTAAAGAAATTTTTAAAAAACCTTCTTTGCAGATGGCAAGTTTTACCATAACAGAGAAAGGTTATAGTTTAACGGGACGGGACGGAGCGCTCTTTCCTGATTTAGCTGACGATCTTAAAACAGGAACTTCTGCACCGAAAAGTTATTTAGGGCGTATCGCCTGTCTTTTGCATGAACGATACATCAATGGCGCTCTTCCTATTGCTATGGTAAGTATGGATAATTGTTCGCATAACGGAGATATTCTTTTTAGCGCAATGGAAGCAATCGCAAAAGCTTGGACAGAAAATAAAAAAGCCGATGCAGGCTTTTTAAATTATATCCGCGATAAAAGCAAAGTCTCCTTTCCATGGTCAATGATCGACAAAATAACCCCCCGCCCCGATGAAAGTGTACGCGAAATGCTCTTATCAGCAGGGCTTGAAGAAATGCAAGGCGTTATAACTGAAAAGAACACATACATCGCCCCCTTTGTAAATGCGGAGGAAACTCAGTATCTTGTTATAGAAGATGCGTTTCCCAATGGAAGGCCCGCATTAGAAAAAGCGGGCGTACTTTTTACAAACAAAGAAACAGTAGACAGAGTGGAAAAAATGAAAGTATGCACCTGTCTTAACCCGCTTCACACAAGCTTAGCCGTTTTCGGCTGCATGCTTGGTTACACGCGCATCAGCGAAGAAATGAAAGACGATGATCTTGTCAAACTAATAAAAGGCATTGGTTACACCGAAGGGCTGCCTGTTGTTACAGATCCGCTCATCATTAAGCCGCGGGATTTTATTGATCAAGTTATTAACGTACGCCTCCCTAACCCTTTCATGCCGGATGCACCTCAGCGCATCGCTATGGACACATCTTTAAAAATACCAATCCGTTTCGGCGAGACATTAAAAGCCTACAAAGAAAAAGGCTCTTCTAAAGACTTGAAATTTATCCCTCTGGTTTTTGCAGGCTGGCTGCGTTATCTGGTAGGCATCAATGACAAAGGCGAGATATTTGAAGTAAGCCCTGACCCAAATTATGAAACATTATCCGCCGCTCTCTCCGGCATCACGCTAGGTCAAACAGGTCCTTTTACTGCAAAGCTAAAACCCATATTATCAAACCCTGTTTATTTTGGCGTTAATCTCTACGAAATTGGACTAGGCGAGCGGATAGAAGACCTTTTTAAACAGATGGTTGCCGGTACAGGGGCAGTACGGAAAGTTTTGAATGAAGTTGTGAGAGGGTAGGAAACTTTATTTTAATATGCACCTAATCCCCCTGCCTTCAGCAGCTCGCAGTTCAGGCACATCCTGCGAACACGCCGCAATTACCTTTGTGCAGCGGGGTGCAAAGGGGCAGCCGTTTTCCGGATTGGCAGGGTCGCTGACCTTTCCGGGAATTGTCAGAAGCCGCTCTTTGGAATAGTGACTTCCAAATTGAGGAGAGGCGGCAAGAAGAGCTGTTGTGTAGGGGTGTTGTGCGTTAGTTGTAATTTCTTGCGCACTTCCCGATTCCATTGCAAGTCCGCCGTACATTACCATGATGCGGTCGGAGATTTCCGCTACAAGGTCGATGTCGTGGCTTATAAAAATTATCGAGATGTTTCTGGTGCGGCGCAGTGTTTTTAAAAGTTCAATAATTTGTTTTTGAATTGTAAGGTCAAGAGCGGTTGTCGGCTCGTCGGCAATTAAAAGTTCGCAGCCTTGTGCAAGAGCAAGCGCGATGCCGATGCGCTGTAATTGTCCGCCTGAAAATTGATGCGGAAAATTGGAAAGTCTTTCTATTCCGTTATCAAGACCTGTTTCTTCAAGTAACGCGGCAGCCCGTTTTGCAGCTTCTTCTTTAGTGATTTTAGAATCGCTGTTTCTGAATGTTTCTAAAAATACGTTTCCCATATTTTGAAGCGGATCAAAAGAGCGTCCGGGTTCTTGAAAAATCATTCCGATTTTTTTACCGCGGTATTCGCGTAAAGCTTCTGTGTTAAGACCTATCAACTCTTTGCCTTCGTAGCATATTGAACCGCTTATATTTGCGTTTTTCGGTAATAATCCCGGAATTGCTAAAGTACTCACGCTTTTCCCGGAACCGCTCTCGCCGACTATGCCGAGCGTTTCGCCTTTTTGCAAACTAAACGAAAGCCCGCGTACCGCATAAATATTTGTAAGTTTCTTACCTCTGATAATTGAAAAAACAACTTTTAAATCTTTAACAGCCAATAAAGCTTGTTCAATCTCTTTAGGTTTATTACTCTCTGTTCTTTTTTCTTTGTTTTTTGTTCTCTGCATGGTATGATACGGATCAAAAAAGTCGCGTAACGCATCGCCGATAAAGTTAAATGCAAGCGTTACACCTAACAAAAACCAAACAGGGCTTAACAGCCAAGGGAAAGTTTGTAAATTTGAAAGCGTTGAAAGATCGCGCTTGATAAGAGAACCCCAGCTTACAGCAGGGTCTGTTATACCCAAACCAAGATAAGAAAGAACAGTTTCTGTCATAATAAAGCCGGGTATGCTTAAAGCAACGCTTACAATTAGAAGGCTTGATATTTGAGGGATAATGTGTTTAAAAATAATCGTTACAGAAGGAATCATTTCTAATCTTGCGTTAAGCACAAATTCTTCGCGCTTGATTGAATGAACCATTCCGCGTATTGTTCGCGCAGATCCGGGCCAGCCTACAAGCGAAAGTATTATCGTTATCATCATGTATGATTGAGCCGGATCCATGTTAGACGTCATTAAAGATCGCAAAAATAGAATTAAATAAAGTGTTGGAATCAACATTAAAAACTCTGATGTTCTCATTATTGACCAGTCTGCAAAACCTCCGAAGAAACCCGCAACACCTCCTGCAAGACCTGCAAGAGCAAGAGAAATAAAAGTTGCCACAAAGCCGATGGTGAGTGAGACTCGCGAACCGTAAACTATACGCGAAAAAAGACATCTGCCTAAATTATCTGTTCCCATCAAAAAAACAGGGTAATCGCCTGTTTCTGTTATAAAAAGATGTCTATCCATCGGGATAAAACCGCATAAAAGGTATTTTTCTCCTTTGCCGAATAATTGTATTTTTGAATAATGATCGCGGATACGTGCATAAGTCCATGACACTGTATTTGTTATGCGCCATTCTTGTACTTGTAATTTTCCTTTGTACATACGGACGTTCGGCGGATGGTAGCTTTTATCCGGAAAAGAAGTGTTAGGTGAAAACGGAGCAAAGAACTCTGCAAAGAGCATTACAAAGTAAAGGATTGCAAGACAAATAAAAGAGATCATCGCTACAGGACGTGTTTTTAAGTAGATAATAAACTTTTTCATAACTTACTCTTTTCCGTATCTGATGCGCGGATCAACTAAGGCAAGAATGATATCGGCTAACGCCATACCGACTAAAACCAAGAACGAGATAAACATGATATTGGCAAGAACAAGATTAATATCTTGCTGTGTAACGGCTTCATACATCAATCTGCCGATACCCGGATATGCAAAAATAATTTCCAGTATCAATGATCCTGAAAATAAACCTGCTAATAAATTTGCGCTGCTTGTAATGTAAGGGTTTAATGTATTGCGGAAAGCATGTGCAAAATAAACGCGCCATTCTGTAATTCCTCGCGAGCGCAAACTTGTAATGTAAGGCTGCCCCAGCTGATCTAACATAGTTGCGCGTATCATGCGCAAAGAACCGCCGATCCCGCCTAAAAATGCAGATAACAGCGGCAAAAATATATGATGTAAATAAGAGAAAACAAATTTAACAGGCGCTTCATAAATTGGGAATGACGGATAAGCTGTTACAGGGAAAAGCCCTGTTACAGAAGCAAAGAGCTGCAGCAGGATCAATAACAAGAGTCCGGGAAATGCATGAAGAACCAGTGCAAAAAAAGTAACCGCATAATCTGCCCGTGTACCTGCTTTGGTAGAAAAATATACACCTAATATAAAAGAAAAAATAGTGATAAAGACAAGCGAAATTAAATTCAGCACAAGCGAATTTATTATCCGCGTAGAAATTAAAAATGAAACCGGAGCGCGGGAAATTAAACTTACTCCCAAATCATGGTGAACAATCACGCGGTTTAACCATTTAAAATATTGAATATAAAAAGGCTTATCAAGTCCAAGTTCTGTTCTGCGCGCATCGAGCTGATCTGCACTCATCATCTGCCAGTTTTGTCCGGCTCTTCCTTGACTTTCGCTGAATATTTGCTGCAGCATAATTTGATCGACAATGTCGCCGGGTGCAAGAGCCATTAAACCGAAGACGGCAAGCCCTAACAGGAAGAGCATTATCGTCATTGTTAAAAGTCTGTTTACGATATAAGAAAGAAGGGGAAAGCGCCGTTTGAAAGCATAGAAAGGTTTTAAAATTATATTTGTAATTCGCTGCAGAATTTTTCTCATGTAACATTTTAAATGTTGTAAGGATAATTAGTCAAGATTTTGATATTGATAACTTGCAATCTAAAGAACTTAAACACCAATTGCATTTAAAATAATCCGTTTCTGCTGAACAAATTCTCTTGATACGGCAAAATCGGCATCGCGTGTTCCGCGCGGAGGCTGCACATCAATCTTATGCGTGATGATACCGGGTTTACCGTTTAAAATGTAAACAGTATCTGATAATGCAAGCGCTTCCTCAACGTCATGCGTAATAAACAAAGTAGAAATTTTCATTTGGTTTGCAATGTCAGCGTACCATATTTGCATTTTACGGCGTGTAATTGCATCTAACGCAGAGAAAGGCTCGTCAAGTAAAATAACTTTTTTTTCGCGCTGTTCATTAGAAACGCCGCTTGCTGCTTCTGATGCGTTTGCTCTGCTGGATGTTAAGCAAGTGCGAAGAAGTGCGGCACGCTGGCGCATTCCTCCTGAAAGTTCGTAAGGATATTTTTTTTCATAACCGTCCAGACCGAACATATGAAAGAAGCTTTGTGCAAATTCACGCGCTTTATTTTTCTTTTCTCCGCGTATTACAAGAGGAAGTATCACATTATCAAGTACTGTTCTGTATTCCAAAAGCAAATCTTTTTGCAGCATATAACTTACATTTCCGCTAATGCCCGTTATATCTTCTCCGTTAAGAAAAACTTTTCCCGCATCAGTATCATCTACGCCTGCAAGCACGTTAAACAAAGTTGTTTTTCCGACACCTGAAGGTCCTAACAGAGAAATGAATCCACATTCAGGAAGTTCAAGATTAATATTTTCTACAACAGGTTTGTTGTTGTAATTTTTTGTTACACCTTCGCAATAAAATAATGCTTGCATGTTTATTTACGGTAAATATTCATTTGTAAATCCGCCGCTTCCGATATCTTTTTCCAAAAGTCCTTGTTCATACATCCAGTGATAAAAACCGCCCCACCTGTTAGGATCGATTTCTCCCCAGCGGTTTGCATCGCCTTTGTAACGTGATTTTAAATATTGCTGGCTTTGCACTACAAGAGTGCGATCCAATTCCGGCGCATAACGTAAAAGAATTTCTGCCGCTTCCTGCGGATTTTCAATCGCAAAAATATAACCTTTGCTGACTGCTGCAAGAAATTTTTTCGTTGTCTCAGAATTATCAGCAATCCAACGTGTATTTGCAGCAAGTACCGGTGTGTAAAAATCAAGCTTTCTGTCAATTTTTCCCAAATCCAAATAGTTTATTTCTACTCCGCTCACTTCTGCGGCAACTCCGTCCCATGCATAGTAGATCCAAATTGAATCGACATCGGTCTGCAGAGCAGAAAATGCATCTGTGGCAAAGTTTGGAATCATCTGCACTGTGTTAAAATTGCCGCCGTCGTTTTCTACAATGTGACGAACCACCGCCGTTACAAGCGGTGTCTCCCATGAAGCAAACTTCTTGCCTGCAAGGTCTGCAGGTCTTTGAATACCGCTTTCTTTAAGAGACATAATCCCTGATGTGTTATGGCTGATTATTGCCGCAACAGCTGTTACAGGCAGCGCGTCCCGTTTTTTTGCAATGGCAGGTCCCATCGATTCCTGAAAGCTAACTGCAAACTCTGCTTTTCCAGATGCAACCAATACAAGCGCTTCATCTTCTGGAGGCTGTGTTATTGTTACGCGCAAACCTTCATGTTCAAACCAACCTTTATCTAACGCAACAAACATTCCGGTATGATTTGTGTTAGGTGTCCAGTCAAGCAAAACACGAATCGTATTGTTGTTTTTTCCGCAGCCGGTAAAACACAACATAATTCCAATTAACAGTGCAAACCCTGCTTGTACACAGGAAACTTCACTCTTCGGGCTTTTTGCAAGCAATTTTTTTTCTTTTTTCATTATTTACTCCTTATATACGGCATTGCTTTTTTTTCTGCAAATACAACAATTTTAATCAAAATCAAACTTAATACAGAAACCAAAATAATTACTGCGAACATTTTATCAAACGAATAAGATCGTCTAACGCGGATCATGTAAACGCCTAACCCTGCATCCCCGCCTAACCATTCTGCAACAACAGCTCCGATTACCGAATAAGATGCAGCTATTTTTAAACCGGAAAAAAAAGCAGGCAGGCTTTGCGGTATTTTAATGTAGCGGTATAGCTGCCATTTTTTTGCACCCATTGACTGCAGCAGGCGTAATGCGTCATTGTCAGCGGAAGCGAATGCGCCTAAAAGCCCGATTGTTACGGGAAAAAAGCATGTAAGAAAAACAAGTGCAATTTTTGGAGCAAAACCGTAACCCATCCACAAAATTAAAAGAGGTGCAATTGCGATTACAGGCATAGTTTGCGTTAATAATAAAATAGGTGTTAATGATTGCCTTAAATATCGATTCGAATCCATTAAGATTGATAAAACAAAAGCTGTAGTTACTGCGATTGAAAGACCCGCCATAGCTTCTGTCAATGTATATAGTAAATGTTTCATTAGTAACGAAAAATCTGCGATAAACGCTTCTGTTACGCGCAACGGACTTGGCAGCATATACGGCGGGATAAATCCGCTTATGCTTAATAACTGCCATATAAGAAGAACAGCAATTATCGGTATAACCGGCAATAAATTATATTTTTTAAATATGTTTGTTAACATAATCTCTCCTTTGTTTAGTAAATTCACAGACAAAAAAAATGCCTTCGCGGGATTTACCTGCGAAGGCGTTTTATGGACATCAGTAAAAATGTCTGTAAACATTTCCCTCCGCCGGTATTATCCGGATCAGGTACGCCTGAGTGCACGCTGCTTTTGCCGCGCAATTACAATCAGACAAGGGTTCCGGGCACTTACAAACTTAATTTGTTAACTTTGTCTGTACCCAATCTCAGCCGGTTAAACCAGCACCCCGATTTGTTTTAATTTATTATAAATGATGCAAAATGTCAATTAGTCATTATTTAAGCCGATAGCTTTATTTATTTACAATTAAGTGTTATAATATATTTATTAATATCAAACAAAAAGGCGGAAAAAATGATTATATTAACTTTAAACTGCGGATCTTCATCAGCGAAGTATCAGGTTTACGATTGGGATAACAAGGATGTCCTTGCTGTAGGTGTTGTCGAAAAAGTGACAATAGGCGGTTCGTTCATTACTCATAAAGCAAAAGGCAAAGAAGAAGTTATCTTTAACCATGATTGCCCGACACATACTGATGCGATTAATCTTATCATCAATACATTGACAAGCAAAGAAAACGGCGTAATCAGTGATATGTCGGTAATTAAAGCGGTCGGTCATCGTGTTGTGCACGGCGGCGACAAATTCACTAAATCGGTTATTGTAGATGATGCAGCAATGCAAGCTTTCACAGCGATGCAGGATTTAAGCCCTCTGCATAATCCCGCTAACATAATGGGAATAGAAGCGGCGAAAAAAGTGCTGCCTAATGTACCGCATTGCGCGACAATGGATACGGCTTGGCATCAAACCATGCCTCCTGAATCTTATATGTATGCAGTCCCCGTTGAATGGTACGAAAAATATCAGGTGCGCCGTTACGGTTTTCACGGGACAAGTTTTCTTTACACTGCAAAACGCGCCGCTGTGCTTTTAGGGCAAGACCCTTTTAAAACAAATCTTGTTATCTGCCACATTGGAAACGGTGCGTCGATTAACGCCGTTAAAAACGGGTGTTCTTTTGATACATCGATGGGAATCACTCCTTTAGAGGGGCTTGTAATGGGGACACGTTCAGGCGATGTTGATCCTTCGCTGCCTTTCTACATTATGCGAAAGACAGGCATGAGTGCTGTTGAAGTTGAGAGCGCTCTTAATAAAAAAGCAGGTCTTTTGGGATTAACGGGAAAATTTACAGACAGACGCGATATTCAAGCCGCCGCTGTTGCAGGCGATAAGCAGGCGTTACGCGCACAGTTAATAGAAGCGCACCATATAAAGAAATATATCGGCGCTTATCAGGCTGTGCTTGGCAGAGTGGATGCTCTTGTTTTAACTGCGGGTGTCGGTGAGTTTGCATGGTTTATTCGGGAAAAAATTCTTGACGGGCTTGAAGGTATCGGAATGAAGTATGATCCTGCAAAGAACAAAGTTGCTTGCACAAGAAATACAGAAACGATGATCAGCACATCTGATTCAAAAATACCGATTTATATTATCCCCACCGATGAAGAATTGGTAATGACAGAAGACGCTTACGCGCTTATGAAAGGGACTTACGATACCCATACACATTTTACTTACTCTTTCCAGAGCAACGGCTATGTGAATAAAGGACGCGCGGAAGGTTTAAAATTTGAACTTGCAAAAAATCCGGCTTTAGCGGAGATAATTGCAAGACCAAAATAATTTTGGTAAATGATTATAGGAACAACTTGAAAAGCACAGAAATACTCTGCATCGGCAATCCGATTGTTGATGTATTTATAAATATTGATAATAGTCACGCTCAAAAATACGGCATTCTTGTTCCTGTTCAGCACATTGACAGAGAGCTGGCAGAAGCGATGTTACGCGATAAAACGATTGATTTCTCTAAAGGAGAAAAAAGTTCCGGCGGAGGGGCGGCAAATGTTGCAAAAATTGCCGCCATGCTTGGAATGAAATCGGCTTTTGTCGGAACTATCGGGCAGGACGAACATGCTTCGTTTTTTGAAGAAGAAATAACAAGCGCAGGTGTTCATGCTATTTTGGAAAAATCCGGCAGAAAGACAGGTTTATGCTTTGCGTGTAACATCGGTGGCGAGACGCGTTTTGCTGCAAGTCCCGGAGCGGCACTTGAATTGACGGAAAATCACGTTAGCGAAGAAATGATAGGTTCTGCAGAGCTTATCGTATTAGACGGATATATTCTTGACCGCCGTCCTTTGGTTCAGCACATTTTATTAAAAGCAAGCCGCAAGGGAATACCCGTTGCGCTGGATGTCGCTTCTGTAATGCAGGCAAAAAGCAAGGCAGAAGAAATTCTAACATACAGCCGGCAATTCCCTCTTATTGTTTTTATGAATGCAGATGAAACTTTAACTTTTTGCAGCGAAATAAGAAGAAGCGGCAATGATGACGATCTTAAGTTATCGGAAAAAACAGATAAAGAAAAAGAAGCGTTAATACTGCGCGATTTCAGCCCTATGTTAAAAATAATTACAGACGGAGAATTGTTTCCCATTGTAGTTGTTAAATTGGGAGGAAGAGGTGCAATCGTTTTTGCAGGCGGCAATATGTACAAAGAAGAAACTTTTACTGTCGTTGCACGTAACACTATAGGCGCAGGAGACGCTTTCTGTGCAGCGTTTATCTCTGCATGGATACGCGATAAATCAATTTCTGAATGCACATCGCTTGGCAACAAAGTGGCAAGAGAAATACTTGAAGTGCCAGGAACGCATATTAAAAGCGGAAAATTAAAAGCATTTGCAAAAATTTTTCAGAAATAAAAAAGGAGCTGCTCTTTTAGAACAGCTCCTTATAAATTACTTTTTCTTTACTACCAGCCGAATTTCAAACCGGCATTTAAACCGATTCCTGAACCCCAGCTTTTAAGAAAGTCCGATGACTGAAGGTTTACACCGATGTTAAATTCAAAGGCTCTGAAATTTAAAGCCAGATCAGCATTGTTTTTCCAAACACGGTCTTCTTGGCAAATCCCTACTGTTAAGATTAATAAATTTGCAAGACTTAAACGCGCTTTAATACCAAGCTCCAGCGATTCGGGCTGGACGTTGTACTGCGGGCTGATTGCAAATCCAACTATCGGGGTTAATGTTAAAAATTCGCTGCCGAACGGACGCCAGTTTGCCCAGATAACCATTTTAAAAGGACGGTAAGCTTTTTCTTCGCCTTTTCCCACAGAATCTGATGTTGAAAAGAAATTATCTAAATCAAAATTACCGCCGGTTAAATCAATTGGTTCGTCTATACCTATAGTGCCTGTGTAACGCGCATAATCTCTTACTGTGGAAGAAACAATCGGAATACTTTTAAAATCGAGTCCTACATCAAAATCCAAAAACGGCAGTAATTTGCTTATTCCAAGTTCTTTGGCAAGAGGAAATTCAACTCCTAAACTGATATCAACACCGGGAGATGCCGTAAGATTAAATTCATCAGGGATAAGTGATGAAAGTTCACTTCTTGCAAATCCTGTATATAAACGGAAATCATAACCGATTGCCAGCTGGGTGCCTTCATCTGAATTTATATATTTATAAGAAAAAGCGTCTCGTTTAATATATGCAACAGGATAAAATACAGTCGGGTTTACCTTTACTTTAAATTTTTGAATATGAAAGAATGTGTCTATTCCCGCTAAAGCAAAGACAGCGGCGCCTAAATCGGATTCGGATTTTGATGTTTTATTAAAAGAAAGCATATCTCCGTGAAGATCGATAGCCCCCACTGCATCTACACCGATAAATAAACCGAATCCCCATTTTTTATGCGCGGGACTAAATTTTAAATAAAAAGGAGTAGCATCCATACCAAAATTGATTTTAAAACCTTTTCTTAAATCGTCAAGATTGATAACCAATTTTTCTTGAAAGATTTTATCAAAAGATAAAAAATCGTTAGATACACTAAAACCTGCATTAATACCGACTTCAAATGAACGATCTCCGATCCTGAAAGGTTTCGGCGTTTCATCAAAACCTCCGATATAATCTTCCGACTCTTCTGCAAAGATGATTGCATTGCTTGGCAGAATGAATAAACAAATAATAAATAAAAATAATGTAAACTTTTTCATACTACCTCCTATAATGTATAGTCTATATTTGTTTCGATAGAAACAGTGGTTATTTTACAATCTCTTGGAATTTTTATACTATCGCCTTCATTAAACCCTAACATAAATTTAGGAGTAGAACCGCTTATTGATTCCATATCCGATTTTGATAATTGAATTTTTATTGAATCGCTATCCATTGCGCCGCTTGCAATAGGAGCTATATCCCCTACCTCCATGTAAAGCTCTCCGTCTTTAAAAGGATTATTTTTCATACCTATTGTAAGAGTTATTTGCTCCATATAGTCGGACATACTACCTGCAAAATTACCAACAAATTCACCTACTTTAGCACCATTTAAAAAATCATCTAATGATAAATGGATATCATCTGCCGCTTCCAATTCAAAAGGCAGCCATAATAAAAGTTTCGCTGAAATATTTACAGGTTCATCTAACCATTCTGTTTGTATAGTTTTTACATTACCAGGCTCACTTGTAATTTTTACTTTTAAAAATATATAAATATCTTCGATCTTACCCTTTGCACATGCTGTATGATCACAATCTAATCCGCCGTCACAGCCTTTTGGTTTTAACAAGTCTCCAAAACCACCAATTACTAAACCCGGTAATTCTTCAATTCCATTAGTATATGTTTTGTCATTGCTGCTTATACCGCTAGGTGTAAGATCTAATACTGGAATTACAATCGGAGGTAACAACTCGATGTCATCTTCATCTTTAAAAACAATTTCCATATCAATAATTGAACAAATATCGCTTCCGGAAAAAACTAAACTTGCTTTAACATTTTCCAGATTAAATGCAAAACCGTAAAGAGATTCTCCTAATGCGGAAAGTGTTAGTACAATAGGAGCATTGGACGAATTGCTCGTATCGTACAATTCTCGTGTTCCATCTACTGTAATCTCATCTCCTACAATACCAGAAACATCAATACTGCCTAAAATATCAGGAAGTTCTATATCAGTTATATTAGATATATCAATTTGTAAATTATCATCGCTTAACTCAAATTCAAATGTTTCATTAAACGCATCCATTACAATAAGATAAGTTTGAACTTCTTCTTCATTTACACAATCAAGTAATTGAAGACCTTTCACGCTGTTGCCGTTTAATGCTTCGTCAATTTTTTCCTTAAATACCTTGCCAAAATCCATATTTACGACAAATTCAAATTCAGGGTTTCCGATAACTTTTATCTCGCTTGGAAGCGTACATCCAAAAATGGATATCGCTAAGACCAAAACAAGAAAATAATAGATTTTCTTCATGTTGTACTCCTTATTAATGAATATAACGCAGAATCTGCTTATAGTCTACTTTCATTTCTTTGATATCGGCATTTTGGCAACAAATCTACATATATATGCGCGTTTTGTCCATATATTATATTGCTTCCAGCAATTTATTTTTATCGATTCCCCAATTTTTGCCGAAACGGGATAAAAGAGAATCTGATAAAGCCATAAAATCCCAAAAAATCGATTGATTTTTCGGCGTATCTAAAGAAGCGTGCATATCTTTCAGGCCGCGATTTACGATTATTTCCCAAAAACGGGCAAAGTTTTTAATACGCTGTATCTCTTCAGCAGAAATTGATGATGTTTCTTCTATTTCATACGGCGGCTGCCTATTAAAACGCATGCCCCATTTTTCATTGTGCCGCGAAATCGGCGTACCGGGCAGTTGTTTTAAAATGCCAAGCTGGATTTCTACACCGGCTCTTTTCTCTGTTTCATTATTATCTGAAAGCGCCTGCCAGAGACGGTCAAAACCTTCGGCGAAGGAGGCAAGGTCTTCGCCCGGCAAGCCTGCGATTAAATCGGCATGAATAACAGCGTTTGTCTTTTCACGGAGAAATTGCAAAACTTCCATTTCTTTCTGCGGATTTGAAGGGCGGTGTATGCGGGCAGCAACATCTTTATTCAGCGTCTGTATGCCGATTTCAAGACGCAATGTGCCGGGCGGAAAGCGGGCAAGAGCTTTCATTAGTTCTGATTCATTTAAACCGTTCGGTTTTTTTAGATGTACAAATTCTGTTTGTGCGATCATTTCAAAATGCACAACAAAGGAGGTTTTATATTCATTCATTTTTTCCAAAAAAAAATTGATGATACGCAAAGCGTAAACTTCGTTTTCGCGTCCTGTATTTGCGTTAAATGTTCTATCCAAAAATTTAAAAGTTTTAACGCCTCTCTTTATAAGTACGTCCATTTCTTTTAAAAACGCATCAAGAGGGAATTCCCTTACCTTTTCTTGTTTTGTATCAGCAGGGTTATCAAACTCTGTTTGCACATCAACGGCGCTCAAACAAAAATCGCAGGCGAAAGGGCATCCTCTGCTTGCTTCAACATAGATCAATTTTTTTTCAATATCTTCGTCTGTATAAAGATGATACGCGCTTTTTATTTGGTTTAAATCGACAGGCGGGGCATTAATAAATTGCGTTTCTGTTTTTTGAATTATCTCTTGCGTTTCTAAAGAACTGCGCGAAGATGTTAGTGTTTCGCATAACAATCTAAAAGCGTTTTCCCCTTCACCGCGAATCACATAATCTGCATACTTAAATATCTTTGCATCTTTATGCAAATGCGAAACTTCAGGACCGCCAAACACAATAACAGGTCTTGTTATCCAAACATTTTCCAGCGCTTCGAGTAATTCTATAGTGGCGCTATGATTCCAAATTGAAACAGAAATCCCTAAAATAGACGGACTTTCTGCAAGGAGCGCATCAACCTTTTCAGCTAAGGGCTGGCGCAAAGCGAACTCAACTATTTTGCAGGTGTTTTCTAAATCACCTAAGTTGGCTTTAAGGAGACGCAAAGCAAGAGAGGGGTGAATCCATTTAGCGTTGATGGCGGTTAGTATTATTTTATTCACATTTCTTTTAGATACCAAACAATCCAACTGTTCCTGTCTTCCATTCTTCGAGCGCTTCCATTACGATATCTTCTACTTCAAACCAATTGTTTGCACGAGGTCCTTCCAGATCGCGGTTGGTGGAATTACTGAATACTATCGCTTTACAATTTTGATTACGTAAATTTAAAATGTTTTCGGGAGCATCGTCAATGTAAACATGAGCGCCGACTGCGCCTTTGTCTTTCATAAAACATAAATCCCAGTAGGGGATGTCGTAATTGTCAAGCCAATCAATGGTTTGTTTGATCGAAGTGTTGTGAAAATATTTTATAAAGAGACGGTGTGTTATGATGCGGATACGGATACCATGAACAGATAATTTGCGCAGAATTGTGGGGGCATGCTCTATCGGTTTCATGTCGCGGAAAATATTGCGTTGAGTTACGGCAAAACGATGAAGTCTTTCATAACCGAATTCATCAATATCCCATTCTTTAAAACCATATGTTACTTCTTTAGTCAGAGTCTCTATCGGTTTGTTTAACCATTCTGCGGCTATTTCACGAATCGATCCGTAAAAATCGCCGACTACTCCGTCTAAATCGACACCAAAAATAAAACTGCTGTTATCCATAAACTATTTTATTTCCTTAGAAATTAATATTACCATACTTCTTGCATTAACTGAATATTTTTTTTGAGAAGCAAGACGCTCTTCGTTTCCCGGTGAAAGAATATCGTTAGGTGAAGATTTTCCCGTATCCGTTTTTCGCCACCATTCTTTTTTCGGAGGAGGGACTGCAAGAGTAAAATTTTTAGGTTCAATAGAAGAATTAAACATTATATAAAAATCATTATCGTCTCTGTCTGCAAGGGTATCGGCTTTTGTGCCTAACAAACGCAGAGCAAGATATACGCCGACCACATTCCAATCAGGGACTTCGCCTTTGTCATCATACCATGTAATGTCCGGAATCCCTTTATACGTGCCTCCCCTGCCTGTAAAAAATTCGGGACGCATAAAACCGGGATGACGCAGACGGAAAGCGATTATCTCTTTTACAAAACGGTAAAGCCCTGCGTTTTTTTCAAGAAGAGACCAATCATACCATGATATTTCGTTATCCTGACAATAAGCGTTGTTGTTACCGTTTTGAGTGCGTCCGAATTCATCGCCGCCCAGTATCATCGGTGTGCCTAACGACACCATCATAGTGCCGAAGAAATTTTTTAACTGCCGTTCGCGGATCGATGTAATAATCGGGTCATAGCAAATACCTTCAACTCCGTAATTATAACTTGAGTTATTATTGCTGCCGTCGCAGCTGTTTTCTCCGTTTTCTTCGTTGTGTTTCTCGTTATACGAAACAAGATCATACAAAGTAAAACCATCATGGCTTGTAACAAAATTTATCGAATGGAAAGGTTTGCGTCCGTCCCTCAAATACAGATCGGAACTGCCTGCAATTCGTGTTGCAAGAAAACGTGTTTCTTTCTGATCCCCTCTCCAGTATTTGCGGACATTGTCGCGGTACATATCATTCCACTCAGCCCACCTTCCGCCGGGAAACCATCCCACCTGATACGCGCCGCCTGCATCCCACGCTTCTGCAATTATCTTTGTTGCGCTTAACACCGGGTCTTCTGCAATTTGTTCCAGAGTTGGAGGATTCTCCATTATACGTCCTGATTGATCGCGTCCCAGTATCGATCCTAAATCAAAACGGAAACCGTCAACATGCATTTCCATAACCCAATAACGCAAACAATCCATAATAAATGTGCGCACAACAGGATGATTGCAGTTAACGGTATTTCCGCAGCCGGAATAATTTTGATAATAGCGTTTGTTTTCGTTTAAGATATAATAGATCGAATTATCAAGCCCTCTAAAAGAAAAAGTAGGGCCTTGTTCATTGCCTTCTGCAGTATGATTAAATACGATATCAAGAATAACTTCGATACCCGCTTTATGCAGTTCTCTTACCATCTCTTTAAATTCTTTTACCTGAGCGCCGGGAGTTTGATCTGATGAATAAGAGCCTTTAGGTGCAAAAAACGCAACCGTAGAATAACCCCAGTAATTAGTCAATCTTTTTCCTGTTACCGGAGATTTGCGGATAATTTCGTTTTCGTTAAATTCCTGAACAGGTAAAAATTCTATGCTTGTGATTCCTAAATCTTTAAAAAAAGGAATTTTTTCGATAACACCGCGGTATGTGCCGGGATGCTGCACTCCCGAATTAGGATTGGCGGTAAGCCCTTTTACATGAGTTTCATAAATTACGCTGAAACGCAGCGGATAATTGATAGGCTTATCGCCTTGCCAGTCAAATGTATCATCAATAACAATACATCGCGGTTGATGGGCGATATCATTATTACATGAAAAAGTAAGATCAAGTCCGGGCTTGTCCGCATTAAACCCCTGACATTTTCCGTAATCCCAGCTGCCGGTATCGGTTATAGCTTTTGCATAGGGATCTATTAAAGTTTTATTAGGATTAAAGCGTAATCCTTTCTCCGGATTGTACTGACCGTCGGCACGTAAAAGATAACAAGTTCCGGCTTTCAAACCTCTTATAAAACAATGCCAAATATTTCCGGTTTTATTTTCTTTTGCAGTAAGAGGGATTTCTTTGAAAGGGCTGTCCGGGTTTGCAGACTCAAAAATTATAAGCGTTATTGCAGAGGCGTTTTTGGAAAAGACAGCAAAATTAACACCTTCATTGGTTAACGAAGCTCCAAGCGGCAAAGCTTTTCCTTTCTCTGCTGCAAGATTTATAAGAGTCATGTGTTAATTATACTACAAAAAAAAAGTATCTTCAACGTAAAAAGATTTCTTTTTAATTTGATCTATAAGATATATCATGTTAAAATGCACATTAAGAAAATTTATTTTCGTTAAAACTTTTATAGAGTAAGGAGAAGTCTATGAAGAAATTAGGATTAATTATTACGATTATCACGATTGCTGTCTTGGCAGGCTGTGCCAGTTCAGGCTCAAGCGCACCTGCTGAGTTACCGCCTATACCTGAAGGGGCGCAAAGGATAGCCTTAGAAAACGGCGCGTATGCAATTTTTAGGTTTGATCTTCCGGAAGGCATGACGTGGGGCAATTACAATAAATTAACTGCAGAATATATGATAGATGAAACAAATTTAAAAAAGAGAATTCGTAATGAAAACAATGTCCGTTTAATGGGAAATTATGCTGAAACAACTTTTGTAACTACAGACGGAAATATGTGGGCAAATCTGGCTGACGAGACCGGTTTAAACGGACCGTATATTATGGACAACACATCCAGAACATTTGCCAGTATGGGAGCTGTTGCAGATCAATGGTTTACCGTAACATACAACATCACAGGATCGGCAGGACATGCTCAATATAAAAGAACAAATGTTCCTGCAGCAGGGGCAACAGGGCCTTTCTTTTTCGGTATCGGTATTTCTGCTCATGAGCCCGGCAGGCGCAGTTCAATTGTTCAATTTGTAAGAAACGTAACTTTACATCATTCAACAAATCCTGAATTGAATGTTGTCTCGGAAGGTTCCGGCTTTGATCAGCCTTCCTTTGCATCTTTCTATCCGATAATGTCAAGACGCGAAGGCGGAAATTAACATTTAGTTTTTAATTCAAACCCGGTTCGTTTCAAACGTCCGGGTTTTTTTATTTCTTATTGATCAGATTGACTGAAAAATCCGTCCTTCCAATTAAAACGGCTTGAATTAGGGAGAGGTGAGTTTTCACTGACAGAGCGCATTAAATCCTTGTATTCTGATTTCTTTACATGCTGACCGCTCAGATCGATTATAAAACGCTTAAACCCCGCATCATTTAAAAACGGAATCTTATCAATAATAGAAAAATATTGACTTGGATAAACACGGGAGCCTTCGCGATCTGTAATTAAATCGAATTCTTCTTCCCTGTTATCTGCAAACGATTTTATTTTAATTGCGCTCAGATCAGCTCTGATATTGAATAACGGAATCCACGAAAAAACTGTAACAAAAAACTTTGAATGTAAAATGTTAGAAATTCTGCTTTGTGCGGGAGGCTTCGCTGCATAAACAGAATTTGCATGATGCTGTTTTTTGCCGCTGTCTGTCCCTAATGTCCTTTCTAAATTTTGACGGTTATTTTCCAACGGAGAAATAAAAGCGCAAACCGGGTTTGCATCCGCTCCAAGTGAAGCAACAAACGATAAAGCCCATGAATTAAACATATAAAGCCACGGTCCTGCGATCAATCTTGCTTTATCAATGTCTCTGAACATCGAAAAATGACCGGGATTATTTACTATATATTGATAATAACCTTTTTCACTTAATAACTTTATTTCCTCTGCCATAGCTTCGTTTTCATAATTTGCACTAACAGAGTTTGCACTAACTGGGTTTGCACAAACAGAGTTTGCAATTGCTTGCGGAAAAAACGGATCTAAGGTTAATATAATTTCTGACGGTTTAAAAGGCAAAGGCGGTTTGTTATCTGCCAATAAATACTTGGCGTTTTTTACGGAAAGGTTCAACATAACTTTTTGCGGACGCGCTGATTGCACAATGTATAAGTCTTCAGGTTTAGATACGGCAACATAAAGCCCTTCAGGAAAAATTTCAACCTTTTTGGATTTTCTTCCCGCCTCTTCCCTTTTTGGCAGTTCAATTTTCGGTATGGGAGCTTTTTCCCTGCCCGGTCCCTTTCCGCCTGATACTTGCGTTATAATTTGCGCATAACGCTTTGACATCTCTTTTGTTTGTATCAGATAAACATGATCGCCTAATTCACACTGCGTGCTTTCCGGAGCGGAGATCCAAAAACCTCCGTCTCTTTTTTCTGCGAATGTTAATTTATAAGAGCTTCTCCCTGAATCATCGCTGCGGTGTATTCTAACTGAATCGCGTGCAGAAATAGTCAGTCCGCGCGGAGGTGAAATAAGAGCTAGTCTTTCATCCCCTGTTCCTTTAATTTTATTAATTGTTCCAAGACTGATACCTGTGCCGCCGTCTTGTTCGGGATTTAACCAATCTGAATTGTTTTGCTGTGCGAAGCATGACAGTCCGCTGTTAAACAAATACTGTGTTTTTGGACGAGCAAAATCGTTACGCAAAATTCCGCGTCCTTGTTCAATGCTCTGCTGTATTTGATCTTCGCCGCCGTTCATAACAGCGTCTGCAACTAATCGGTATGCGGAAACGACAGCACCAACATAAGATGCGCTCTTCATGCGCCCTTCTATTTTAAGCGCTTTAATTCCTGCGGCAAATAATTCCGGCACTTTATCAAGCAATTGCAAATCATTCGGGCTAAAATAGTATCCCTTTTCATTTTCCTCCTCTCTGCTGCCGCCAGATCTGTTTACTTTGTGATACAATCTGCGGCAAGCCTGCGTACACATTCCCCTGTTTGCAGATTTACCGCCTAAAAAACTTGAAAACAAACATAAACCGGAAACACATATACAAAGCGCGCCATGAACAAAAACTTCTAATTCTAAATTGGTTTCCGCTTTTATACTGCGAAGTTCTTCAAGGGAAAGCTCTCTTGCCAGCACAACACGCGAAACACCGTGACGCGAAAGCGCATTCGCACCTCTTGCAGAGGCTATATTCATTTGTGTTGATGCATGAAGTTTTAAAGACGGAAACTCAGCGCGCGCCATTGCGATAACGCCGAAGTCCTGCACAATGACCGCATCCGGTCCCTGATTGGCAAGATACTTAAGTAATTGATACATTCGATCAGCTTCGCGCTGTTCAAAAACAGTGTTTACTGTAACATAAACTTTTTTTCCCATTTTATGCAAAGAACGCAATGCGCTTTCAAATTGAGCGTAAGTAAAATTAGTGCTTCTAAGGCGTGCATTAAAATCTTTTAATCCCAAATAAACAGCGTCTGCACCTTCCCCGATAGCAGCATCAAGCGCTTCAGGCGATCCGGCAGGAGCAAGTAATTCAATCGTTTTCATTATTTAAATATATCAGTTTTTAATATCAGTCACTTCTACTATATATAGCGTCTGCTTTAAAATAGTACCGCTATATATAGCGTAGGTGAGTGTTACTTTATAAATATTTTATATATAATCTTATAAACAGCCCTTTTAATCTTAAAAAACCCCTACTTAAAGTTGTAATAAATCTTTATATTTTAAGTATGAAACTTGTTACTAAGCTAAATAAAAAACTGAAAAAGGCTTTTGACGGCAAAGTCTGTGCCATGCTGAGTGACGGTGTTTTATACTTAACAGGAGAGCTTCAAGATTGGGCTGATGTTGTCCGTGCAGGATTAATGTCAGTAAATAAAAAGCACTATACAGTCGTTAACAATATTTGTTTTACAGGCGGTGAAATACCGCAAACAAAAATTCCGTCTTTTGCAAGTAATACTCTTGACGGTGAACAACCCGATGTACTTATTATCGGCGGAGGCGTGATCGGCTGCGCTATTGCCCGCGAACTTACACGTTACAAATTAAATATCATCCTTGCAGAAAAAGAACACGATGTGGCACTTCATGCTTCAGGCAGAAATGACGGAATGATACATCCCGGTTTAGATTTGCATAGCAATCAATTAAAGAAAAAATATAATGATGCAGGTAACCGTATGTTTCCTGATATTTGCAGAGACCTTGATGTTCCGTATAAAATGACAGGACAGTATCTTTGCTTTACAGATATTTTATTGTTTCCTTTGGTATTTGCATCGCTTCTTGTTTGGAAAAGAAAAGGCATTCCCGCTCAATTTGTAAGCAGACGCAAACTTTCAAAAAAAGAACCTAATTTAAGCGATAATGTAAAGTTCGCTCTTTTTTTTCCGACTGCAGGTGTTGTCTGCCCTTACGGACTGACAATTGCGTATGCTGAAAATGCAGCGGATAACGGCGCCAAAATTTGTCTTGATACTGCAATCATCAATATGAATGTAAAAGACGGAATAATAAAAAGCGTTTCTACAAATCGCGGAGTAATTTATCCCAAATTGGTGATAAATGCCGCAGGTGTTTTTTCAGAAGAAATCGCATGTTTTGCCAACGATCATTTCTTTTCGATTCATCCCCGCCGCGGCACCAGTATGATCTTTGATAAAAAAGCGTCCGGCCTTGTTAATACAATTGCGTCCCCTTACACAATTTCCGAAGCGGCTTTCGCTAAAGGCAAACATTCAAAGGGAGGCGGAATAATTCATACGATTGACGGAAATCTGCTTGTCGGTCCTGATGCTGTAGAAACTTTCGAGAAAGAAAATTTTTCGACAGACAAAGAAAGTTTAAAATTAGTTTTAGAAAAACAAAAATCTGTTTCCAATCTTTCAGAACGTGATATAATAACTTATTTTTCAGGTATTCGTGCCGCAACATACGAAGAAGATTTTATTGTATCATACGGAAAATTTACAAAAAATATTATTCATGCCGCAGGTATTCAATCGCCGGGTCTTACCGCCGCTCCTGCAATTGCAAAAGATATAGCGGATTTAGTATCGGAATATTTTAATGCGGCTATTAATACAAGATTTATTCCAAAACGTAAAGCGATTATACGGGCGGCGGAATTGCCGGACGAAGAAAGAAACGCATTAATAAAAATTGACCCCGATTACGGAGTTATTATTTGCCGATGCGAAGAAATCAGCCGCGGTGAAATATTGGCTGCGCTTAGAAGAAGCGTACCATGCGACACGCTGGACGGAGTTAAACGCCGCGTGCGACCTGGTATGGGACGCTGTCAGGGAAGTTTTTGCGGACCGCAAGTTGCGCTGATTATTGCGGCAGAAAAAAAGATATCATTAACAGAAGTTAAAAAGATGTCCGAATACAGTGAGTTATTGCTCGGCAATAACAAGGAGAAAATATGTTAGCTGCTTTTTATGATGTTATTGTAATAGGTGCAGGCCCTGCGGGTCTTGCTGCCGCTCTTTCTGCAGATGAAAGAGGAGCAAGAACACTTCTTGTTGAACGTGAAGCCCATCTCGGCGGGATTCTTAAACAATGTATTCACGACGGATTCGGTCTTGTAAGATTCGGAGAAAAACTTACAGGACCTGAGTATGCACATAAATTTATTTCTATGTTGCCGAATAGAAACATAGAAATATCTGAACTTACTTTTGTTACGCGAATAGATAAACAACCGTTCGGTTTTAATCTGACACTTATAAATATGGACGGTGTTATTGTTACTTCTTGCAAGAGCATCATTCTTGCCTGCGGCTGCCGGGAGCGCACATCACGTCAAATAGGGGTTCACGGCAGACACGCTTCAGGAGTGTTCACCGCAGGTACGGCGCAGTATTACACAAATATTTTAGGTAAGCTTCCGACAAAACGCTGCGTTATTCTCGGTTCGGGAGACATCGGTCTTATTATGGCAAGGCGTTTAAAATTGGAAGGCGCGGAAGTTCTTGGTGTTTACGAAGCGAAACCTGTACCGAGCGGTCTTACACGTAATGTTGCTCAATGTCTTGAAGATTTTGACATTCCGCTTTTTACAAATAAAACAGTAACGCGTGTGCTCGGCGAGGGACGAATTTACGCTGTCGAAATTTCATCTGTTGATGAAAACATGCAGCCGATTCAAGGCACAGAAGAAATTGTAGAATGTGACGCGCTAATTCTTTCTGTCGGATTGATTCCGGAAAACGAACTTGCAGAATGTCTTGGTGTACCTATTGATGAGCGGACAAGGGGACCAATCACCGATCAGGATTATATGACTATGCTGGACGGGGTATTTTGCTGCGGGAATGCATTGCATGTCAGTGATCTTGTTGATTATGTATCGGAAAGCGGAGAAGCGGCAGGACGCGCCGCAGCCCGGTGGGCTGCAACGGGTTGGGTATCTGTACGCAGAAACGAAAACCGATTGTATGCTGACGTTAAACCGGATGATAATTTATTATATATTGTACCGCAAAAGCTAAATCTTGAAAGAACGATTTCGTCCGCAACTGTTTATTTCCGTTCTAAAAATGAAATGGGAAAGACAATGCTCAATGTAACTCAAAACGGACGCGAAATATTTAATAAAGTATATACACATCTTCGCCCTCCGGAAATGGAAAGAATAGTTCTTGATTTTGATATTAATATCGAAAACGGAAACTCAATTGATTTTTCTTTATCGAGGGTTGCATGAAGAACATAACCTGTATTACATGCCCGATCAGCTGCAGAATAACGGTTGATATTGTAGACGAGATTCACATTATCTCCGGAAATAAATGCTCCAGAGGACGCGAGTATGCAAAAACGGAAATGATGTCTCCTGTCCGTTCGCTTACCACAACAGTAAAAACAGTTTTTCCTAATATGCCTGTTCTTCCAGTCAAAACAAACAGAGATGTGCCAAAAGAGATGATACCGGAAATTATCAGCAAATTAGCAAATGTTTTGATCATAAAAAATATTAGTATCGGAGAAATAATCATTTTTAATATTTTAGGATCAGGATGCGATATAGTTGCAACCAGCGAAATAAAGTAGGTTGTTATGAATAACGGAAATCCGGTTGTATTAACGATTGATCTTGGAACACAAAGTGTAAGAGCAATGCTCTTTGATAAGCACGGCAATATTTTGTGTAAGGTGCAGCATAAATATTTAAATCCTTATTATTCACTTAATACCGGATGGGCAGAGCAGAAACCGCAAGTATATTGGGATGCAATTTGTTTTGTCACCAACCAGCTTAGAAATGAAGCGAAAGGAAACACTTGGGATCAAATAATTGCTGTAACAATCACAACGATGCGCGACACCTGCATTTGTGTTGATAAGACAGGTAAACCTTTAAGAGATTTTATTTTATGGCTTGATAAACGTCATAACGAACCTAAGCAGCCTCTTTCTGCAATTAATAATATGCTCTTCTCGCTGACAGGAATGAAAGATACAGCGGAATTACAAAGAAGAGTTTCTGTATGCAACTGGATCATGGAAAACGAAAAAAAAGTTTGGGAAAAAACTTATAAGTTTCTTTTTGTATCAGGTTATCTGACATTTATGCTGACAGGAAATTTTATCGATTCGGTTGCAAACATGATAGGTCACATCCCTTTCAATTCAAAAACACGTACATGGATGAAAAAAAACGAATTGGGACGATGCATTTTTAATATTGAAAAAGAAAAGCTGATCGATCTTGCCGAACCGGGAGAAACACTCGGACACATAACATCACTTGCCTCTTTGCAAACGGGAATCCCGGAAGGGTTGCCGCTCATTGCAACAGGATCGGACAAAGGCTGTGAAACGCTTGGGCTTTCCTGTTTAAAACCTGACAGTGCGGCAATCAGTCTTGGAACGACAGCTACAATTCAATTTACGATAAACCGATACATGGAACCTCTGCCGTTTATCCCCGCGTATCCTGCGGTTTTAAAAGATCAATACAATCCTGAAGTACAAGTTTACAGAGGCTACTGGCTAATCTCATGGTTTAAAAAAGAATTCGCTTCCAAAGAAGTTGAACAAGCTGCAAAGTTAGGTGTAATGCCGGAGACGCTTTTAGAATCGTTATTAGATCATATTCCTGCAGGCTGCGAAGGGCTTGTCTTCCAGCCTTATTTTACACCCGGTGTTATTATGCCCAAAGCAAGAGGCGCAATCATCGGGTTTTCTGATGTGCATACACGCGCTCACATTTACAGAGCGATAATCGAAGGAATCAATTTTGCATTGATGGACGGGCTTTACACCATGCAGAAGAGAGGAAAAGTCGGCATAGAAAAATTATTCATTGCAGGCGGCGGTTCGCAAAGCGAAGGGATTTGTAAAATCACTGCAAGTATGTTCGGCTTACCTGCATACAGGATACAAACTTGTGAAGCTGCCGCGCTCGGCAGTTCCATCGTAGCATTCGCGGCAAAACATATATATGCAGATACTTACGAAGCTGTCGCGAAGATGATACGCATTAAAGATGAATTTCTGCCCGATCAAAATGATCATAAAACATATAAATATTTATTTGATGAAGTATTCAGTAAAATATTTGATAAACTATTGCCGTTATATAAAATAAGCGATATTAATAAAAACGGAAATCATAAGGAGGAGAAAAATGTCAAAACCGTATAAAGGATTTGAACCAAAATGGATAAGGGGAGAGTTCCCGAAAAACTCATGGCGTTCGATTTTTAAATGGGGCGCGCCGCTTGAAATAAAAGCACCCAAAGAATCTCTTTATAAAGTTTTAAAAGAAAGATTTGAACTGGACGATAACTTTTTTTCCGAATACAAAGTTGATTTAGGTTTTGACGAAGTAAAAATTGATAACCCCGTCAGGCTTTCACAGGAAGATATCGATGCATTTAAAAAAATCGCAGGCGAAGATTTTGTCAGAACAGATGATTACTCACGTCTGTCTGTGGCATACGGAAAAACAATGTATGACATAATGCGTCTTCGCCGCAAACAAGTGGATGCAGTCCCCGATGCGGTTATCTACCCTGATACAAAAGAGCAAATTGAAAAAATAGTTGCGTATTGCTCTGCAAAAAAAATTCCGGTTTATGTTTACGGCGGCGGCTCTTCCGTCACCCGCGGTGTTGAATGTATTAAAGGCGGCATTTCTCTTGATATGCGTTTAAGGTTTAACAAGGTTGTAAAATTTAATGAGATAGATCAATTGATAACGGTGGAAGCCGGCATTAGCGGACCGAAACTTGAAGAAGTTTTAAACAACGCGGAAAAACTTTTTAAAGCAAAACGCGCTTACACCTGCGGACACTTTCCGCAGAGTTACGAATACTCATCTGTCGGCGGCTGGGTTGTAACAAGAGGAGCGGGGCAAAACTCAACTTACTACGGAGTTATTGCCGACATTGTGATGGCGCAGGAATATGCAACACCTGCCGGCGTTATAAAAACAGATCAGTATCCGCGAAAAGCGACGGGTCCTGACATCGGGCAAATTATGATGGGAAGCGAAGGCACATTCGGAGTTTTGACTCATGTAACGCTGCGTTTCTTTCGTCACATGCCGGAAACAATCAAACGTTTTTCATATATGTTTGCAAATTGGGAAATCGGTCAGGAAGCTGCAAGAGAGATCATGCAATCGGAAGGCGGATACCCGTCTGTTTTCCGTCTCTCCGATCCGGAAGAAACAGAACTTATGATGCGGATGTACAATGTTGATGAAAGCCCGCTGCGTCATCTTTTTAAAATGAAAGGTTTTAAAGAAGGAGAAATGTGCCTCTATTTGGGTTTTACAAACGGCGAAAAAGGTTTTTCAAAAAATTGCGCAAAGAATGTACACCGTATTTGTAAAAAATACGGCGGCATGAGTCTTACAGGCATCGTAACAAAAGCGTGGGAAAAAGGGCGCTTTAACGATCCGTATCTTCGCGACACAATGCACGACTTCGGCATTATCACCGACACGATGGAATGCAGCGTTAACTGGAGCAATATGAGTCAGGTGCACAAAGATGTCCGCGCATTCTGCAAATCAAGACCAAAAACAATTTGCTTAACGCACATGTCTCACGTCTATCCGCAAGGAGCAAACCTCTATTTTATTTTCATCGTGCAGATGACAGACCCCGATGAATTCCGCAAATTCCACGCAGGCATATTGGACGCGATTCAAAAATCAGGCGCATCAATGAGTCATCATCATGGTATAGGAAAAATGTTCGCACCTTGGCTGGAAGGTTCAATCGGAAAAAATCAATATGAAATTTTTAAAACCTTAAAAAAGCACTTTGATCCCGATAATATCATGAATCCGGGTGGAACGCTTGGTTTTGATATTCCCGGCAGCGAGAAAAGGTTTTTGGGAAGTGCTGTTTAGGGTTATAATTAACCCTTTACAAATCTGTTAAACCACAGTTAAAATAAATAATGAATCAAGATAACAAGAAATTTATAGTTTTGGTCGATGATAATCCGGTAACTTTACAGAGCGGAATGAATGTCTTATCGGGGAATTATCGGGTTGCCACAGCTCCTTCTGCAATTAAACTTTTTGAATTATTAGAAGCAAATCAACCGGACATAATTATTTTAGATGTGGATATACCGGAAGTTAACGGATATCAAATTATTCAAGTTCTTAAATTCAGAGCCGATACAAAAGATATTCCTGTAATTTTTCTAACCGGAAAAACAAATTCAGAAGATGAAGTTATGGGCTTGTCACTTGGAGCTATAGATTATATAACAAAACCGTTTCAGCCTTCCCTTCTTCTTAAGCGCGTAGAAATGCATTTGCTCATAGAAGAACAAAATAAAAAGATCAAAAATATTGTCGGATTACATGATACTCTGATAAAAACAATGATGGAACTGGCTGTGTGCCAAGAAAAAATTTCCGAAGGCAGTATTAACGAAGTACAACAGCAAATTAGAGTCCTTTTGGATCAGATAAAAATAAATAATTAACATTTTTTATTTTATATAAATATATTGTAATATTTTCTTGCGTTATCTGTAAAATTATTATAAAATAATGATTGTAATGCTAAGGCTCTTTTCCTTTTTGGAAATTTATAGAAAATTATTATTGCAATATTTTATGGTTTTTACCGCTTTTATTATAATGGTGGTTATAAGCTATTATTTTTGTTCAAATATCGTTCGGGAAAACATTAAATCTTACGGTGAAAAAGCCGTATCGCTTTCTGTAGAAACAATCAATGCATATTTAAATAATTACTCATCAATATTAGATAACCTTGCTTTTATTATTGAACGCTTACAAGAAAGTAATGCAAACATAGAAAGAATGCAGGAAGAAGTATCTGCATGGACAGAGAAGATGCATTTAGACAATGATATGGACGAGAATATTAGCTTTTTCGGATTTATAAATAATAAATTCATAGACGGAAATAATTGGATACCTGCCAGCGATTTTAATCCGCAATCAAGACCATGGTATACAGGTGCATTGACACATAACGGTGAAATTTGTTTCAGCGAACCTTATTTTGATGCAAAAACAGGAAACTACGGTTTGAGTTTATCAAAATTAGTTTTTAATAAAAACAATGATCCCTTCGGAGTAATTGGAACAGATATATTTATTTCAGATTTAGAAAATTATGTGGAAAGTATGCATTTTCTCGGCAACGGATACGGCGTTTTATTTGATAATCAGCAGCGTTTTGCAGTCCACCCTAACGAGGAATTCATCGGAAAAAAAATAATAGAAATTGATGACGGCAGCGGCGAATTTATTAATATCTCTAATCGCTTGTCGGCAGGAGAAGAACTTTTTGCATTTCGGTATTCTTCGTATACGGACGTTGACAGTGTTTTGTTTATAAAACAGCTTAATATCGGCTGGTATCTGGCAATTGTTTTGCCTCAGAATGTTTATTATTTTGATATTCAAAAAATGCAAATAGTAATGATACTTGCAGGTTTTATCTTAGCGGTATTGTTATGCGGAGTGTTATCCTACATGCATGCCAAAGTAATTCGCTCAAAAGAAGAAAGCAGAATAAAATCATCGTTCCTTGCCAATATGTCCCATGAAATACGCACTCCAATGAATGCAATTATAGGAATGTCCGAGTTTTTACAATATGAAAATATTAATAACCGTCAAATGAATTTTGTTAATGATATACATTCTTCCGCAAAATCGCTTCTTACCATCATAAACGAAATTTTGGATTTGTCAAAAGTAGAAGCGGGAAAACTTTCATTAATTCCTGTTCATTATGATTTTTATTTATTTCTTGATGATATCAAATCAATGTTAAAATATTTGACAGATAATAAAGGGCTTGGTTTTAAATTTGATACTCCCGGTCATTTGCCAAGATATTTATACGGCGACGATATACGGTTAAAACAAATATTAACAAATATCTGCGGAAATGCTGTTAAATTTACAGGAAGAGGATATGTCAGTCTGCGTACGATTGCTTTAGAAGAAACATTATTATTTGAAATTCAAGATACAGGGCGCGGTATAAGTAAAAATGAAATGCAAACTATCTTTGATCCTTTTGAACAGTTTAATGTTAAACAAAACAGAGGGCTTATAGGAACGGGGCTTGGTCTTTCTATCACCAAAAATTATGTAGAAATGATGGGCGGAAAAATAATGATAGAAAGCGAATTAGGAAAGGGAAGTACTTTTATAGTAGAAATACCAATAATTAAAGGCAATGCACAAGAAATTAATACCGAAGAAAAAGAAACAAAAGAACAAAAAATGATCGCTCCGCAAGCAAATATTTTAGTAGTTGATGACAATGATTTTAATTTAAAAACGATAATCGCTCTTCTTAGTTTGTTTGAAATTAATGCAAATGCAGTATCTTCCGGAAAAGAAGCTATTGAAAAAATTAAAAAAGAAAAGTTTGATATTATTTTTATGGATCACATGATGCCGGAAATGGACGGCATTGAAACTACAAACGAAATAAGAAAACTCGGTGTAAAATATAATAACCTTATCATTATCGCATTAACAGCAAACGCTATTTACGGTGCAAGAGAAATGTTTTTATCAACAGGTTTTAATGATTATTTAACAAAACCTGTTGAAGTTTATCAGCTAAAAAATATTTTGGTTAAATGGCTTCCAAATGAAAAAATAACAATTATCGATCAGCTCGCCGGCGAAAAAAAACTTTCCGATTCTGAAATGGAATTCCAAAAAACACTTCAAAGACTCTTTGTAAAAAATAACCGTGACAAATACAAAGAAATTTCCGCCGCTCTTGCTGAAGGAGAAATTAAAAAAGCGCACAGACTTGCGCACACATTAAAAAGCAATGCAGGGCAAATAGGAAAAAATCAGCTTCAAACTGCCGCTTCTGAAATTGAGCTATATCTTATGTACGGTAAAAATCATGTCAGCAAGGAACAATTAAGAACCCTTGAAATTGAATTAGACGCTGTATTAGATGAGCTTTCCCCTCTTATGGCAGAAAACCCGGCAAGTATAATAAATAACGATATACTTTTAAACACCGCTTCTTTAAAGGAATTACTGGATAAACTGGAAATATTGCTTAAAAGCGGTAATCCTGAATGTTTAGAATTTGCAGACTCTCTTAAGACGTTACCGGAAACAAATAAACTTGTAAAACAGGTAGAAGATTTTGAATTTGACAATGCTTTTTTAACTCTTTTAGATGTCAAAAAACGATTTAATTGTGTATAATAATAAAAAGGGTGATTTTTATGAAGATATTGTATGTTTTTCTTGTGACTTTTTTGGTTTTATCATGCGGCAACCCGTCAACACAAAAAACCAATGAACCTTTACCGTATGCATCATTCCGGGATATTCCCGGCATAACATATGAAGAAAAAAATGAAATTGAAACTTTGCGCGTTTCTTTAGAAATGCAAAACCGCAGTTTCATTTACGGCATGACACAGAGCAATGAAACTTTTATTAATACATCAGGTGAAATCGGAGGATTTTCTTTAAGATTTTCTGATTACTTATCTGATCTTTTTGGAATTTCATTTACTCTGAAAATTTATGAAATAGAGGATTTATTAGAAGGGCTTAATAACGGAGAAATCGATTTTACAGGCGAAATACATTTTAACGAAGAAAATAAAGCGCTTTATTATTTAACCGATCCTATTATTCAACGCATAATTTCTGACGATCTGCCGCCTGTTTTTATATCAGTTTCTTTAGCAACAATAAATCCTGAGCTTAAACCTATAATATCGGCGGTGCAAAAAATAATTAATAATGACGGACGGCGTTACATAACAAAGTTATACAATCTTGGACTTCAGGATTATAGAAAGAACTCTTTCTTAACAAGTTTAACCGATGAAGAAAAAAACTTTTTACTAAACCATAAAGAAATTCCGTTTGCAGCTGAATATTACAGGTATCCTATCACTTTTTATAATAAATATGAAAAGCAATGGCAGGGAATCTTTTTTGATGTTTTAGCGGAAATGGAATCCTTTACCGGTTTACAATTTAAACTTATTAATAATGAAAAAACCGAATGGCATGAGATACTAACCATGCTTGAAACAGGACATGCACACATGGTTTCCGAGCTTATCCCTTCGCAGGAAAGGTTAGGCAGATTCCTTTGGGCAAAAACTCCAATCATGTCAGATAATTTCGCATTGCTGTCAAAAAATGAAACACCAAACATCGGCATTAATGAAGTAAATAATGTAAAAGTGATCTTACCCAAAAGCACCGCTTATGCAGATATGTTTAAATATTGGTTTCCTGAACACAAGAATTACATTGAAATTGATGACCACGATTTGGCTTTTAAGGCATTGAGCAAAGATGAAGCTGAAATGATAATGTTCAGTGTAGCTCATCTTCAGGCAATAACTAATTATATGGAATATGCCGGGTATAAAGCCAATTTGGTTTTTGATTATCATTTAAATTCTTTTATTGGAATTAATGTTAACGAAAATATTCTTTGTTCAATTATTGATAAAGCCCTTGCGCTGATAGATGTTCAAGATATAAGCGAACATTGGGTAAATACAACTTTTGATTACAGAGGAAAACTTGCACGAGAACAGCGTCCTTGGCTTATATATTCATCTATTTTACTTTTATGCGTTATTTTACTTTTAACAATATTAATAATAAGAAACACTAATGTAAGAAAAAATCTTGAAGAGATGGTTAATGACCGCACCGAAAAACTACATAAATATCAAAATGATTTAGAAGAAGCGCTTGAAAATGTAAGAGCTGCAAATAATTCAAAATCTATTTTCCTTGCTAATATGAGCCATGAGATTCGCACGCCTATGAATAGTATTCTGGGTTTTTCTGAACTTGCATACGATTCTGAAGCATCTCCCAGAACTAAAGATTATCTAAAAAAAATAAAAACAAATGCAGAATGGTTGTTGCAAATTATTAACGACATTCTGGATATCTCTAAAATAGAATCCGGCAGAATGGATTTGGAAATTATTCCTTTTGATATGCACGAGCTATTTACAAGCTGCAGGACTCTGGTTATGCCCAAAGCGGTAGAAAAAGGTATTATGCTTCACTTTTATGCAGAGCCGTCTATAGGCAGAAAACCGTTAGGCGATCCGACAAGATTAAGACAAGTATTTGTAAACCTTCTGACAAACGCCATTAAATTTGCAAATACCGGTATGGTTAAACTTCTTTCTGATATTGTAAACATGGATGATAAATCAATCACTATCCATTTTGAAGTAAAAGACAGCGGTATTGGAATGACAGCCGAACAAATTGCAAAAATATTTGATCCGTTTACACAAGCGGAAACCGGAACAACACGCAAATACGGCGGCACAGGATTGGGGCTTGCTATAACAAAAAATATTGTAGAAAAAATGGGCGGTAAACTTTCTGTAGAAAGCACTCCGGGTATCGGCAGTAAATTTAGTTTTGATTTAACTTTTCAGACAGTCAGCATATCAGAAGAAGAAAAACATGAAAAAAGACTTTTGCTTACAGAAATTGAAAAACCAAGCTTTCAAGGCGAAGTACTGTTATGCGAAGATAACACAATGAATCAAATTGTTTTTACGGAACATCTTGCTCGTGTCGGAATTAATACCGTCGTAGCTGAGAACGGAAGAATCGGCGTAAATTATGTTAAAGACCGGATTAGAAAAGGCGAAAAACCTTTCGATTTAATTTTTATGGATATACATATGCCGATATTGGACGGACTGGATGCAACAAAAGAGATTCTTGATTTAAAAATACCTACTCCAATTATCGCTATTACTGCAAATATAATGACAGATGATATGGACGTTTACAGTAAAAGCGGGATGCACGGTTGTCTTAGCAAACCCTTTACTTCTCAGGAATTATGGCGATGTTTGTTAAATTATTTTGAGCCGATAGATACTTCAATTTATAATAATGAAAAAACTGACGAATCCCCTGATTTAGAATTTCTGTTATCGCTTAAGCAATTATTTATTAAAAACAACAGCATCAAATATGATGAAATAGTAAAAGCTCTCGATTCAGAAAATATAAAAGATGCGTACAGGATTGCACATTCTTTAAAAAGCAATTCCGGTCAAATCGGTTTGATAAGCTTGCAAAAAGCCGCAACAGAAGTTGAAAACCACTTAAAAGACAATATAAATCTTGTCACTGTTGAAGACCTTAACTCTCTAAAAAAAGAATTAAACGATGCTCTTTTGCTGTTAACTGTACAGTTAGCGCAGAATCCGTCTAAAGAAGCAATTTATACTGTTCAAGATTGGATGGATATACAAACAGCGTGCGACTTACTTAAAAATTTAAAAAATATGCTAAGATTAGGAAATACAGAGAGCTTAAATCTTATTAATGGCTTACGCAAGATTCCTGCAAACGAAACGATAGTTGCTCAATTAAAAAGCAAATTGATCCAACAGATAGAAGATTTTGAATTTGAATCCGCCCTGATAACGCTTAATGAATTAATAAAAAACTTAGAAGAAATAAGTTCAGATTTAAACGATAAAAAGAACAACGGAACAAATAACAATTAATTATTTATTATTGATTCTTTGCCTTCGCGCTTCATAAAGTAAAATTCCAGCCGCTACAGATACGTTAAGCGAATCAATCTTTCCTAAAGACGGTATTCCAACCATACCGTCACAGCGTTCACGTAACAAGCGCGAAATGCCGCCGCCTTCGCTTCCCAAAACAAGCGCAATTCTTCCGGTGATATCTTTGTCATAAACGTGATCGCCTTCCATATCGGCGCCGTATATCCAAAACCCTTCTTTTTTTAAATTTTCTATTGCACGCACTAAATTAGGCTCTTCTGCCTGTGCAACCCAAGATACGGCACCTGCAGAAGTTTGTGAAATAACCGCAGCATGCTTGGCGTTACGGCGGTTGCGGCAAAGAACTAAATCCACACCAAATTGATCGCAGCTACGCAATATTGCTCCGTAATTGTGCGGGTCTGTTATCTCATCAAGAATTAAAACAATCACATCACGACGGTCGCCTAAATCGGCAATAAAGTTTTCAAGACTAACATCCGCTTTTCTGCTTTCATCTTCTATTTGAAGAGCGATACCTCGGTTATCGGGAGCAAGCCCGTCAAGATCAAATGTACCGATGCGTTCAAGACGAATTTTGTTATCAATAGCAAGCGTAACTATTTCTTTCGCACGCGGACCGGATTTTGCTACAAACAAAGGACCGCATGAAAGTCCGGATTTTATTCTTTCTTCGATTGCATGAAAACCTGTTAAATATATCATATTTTAACCCCTTTATATTTTTGCACAAAAGCGCAAGGACGGTAAGTCATTTTTGCTTGCCGCAAACCTTCATTGCCAAGATCTTGCTCGCGGTTTATCAATGTAAAAAAACGCGGTAATGATGCCGCAAAAGCTTGGTTAATAAATTGATAGATACCTCTGTATTCATCTACCGCTTTTTCAAAATGAATAGCAAACATTTTTCCTCTGGAAATACTTTCTCCCAAACAATAAGCAACAGGCTTTCCGCTGATAAAAAAGACAGAACCTTTTAGTGTAAGAGAATCAAATAAATCCAATGCTTCTTTTGCCGCTTTATAGTCACCTTCGTTGTTTATGCCGCTTGCTGCGTTTCTATTAATCAAATCGCTGCGCCATCTTTCTAAAATTTCCATCGCGGCAGGAATTGTTTCTTTATTCATTGGTTTTTGTTCATTATCGGGATAAGCAAGTAAAAAATTGTTCACATGATTTTTCTTTTTATGAAATTTCTTCCCGGATAATTCCGCAAGTTCATTGCGGTAATAAAGATAATCAAAATTATCTCTGTCTTCTTCGATTAAAATTCCTTTTTTAATTACATTCTGCTTTAAAACTGTTTCCGAAATATTTTTCCAATAATCATGAGACGCAAATAACGATTCTAATGTTTCTTGATTCGGAGCAGCGCATGGTGTCATAAAAAAAGATTTTTCATTTTGTTCGCCGGAAATAATAAAACCGCCGTCAGGTCCGTTACGTGAAATGCGGTAATTATATTTTTTCCGGAAAAGATAAAGCCCGGAAAATGTAAATTCAGAAACTCCGTCAAATGTCAGCGAAAGACGCGGATGCAGTTCATTTTTTAATTCAATTTCTAAAGGCGCAAAATCCGGAAAAAAAGGAACATTCATAATTGTTATTTGCTATTACTCTTTGTATCTTCAGACTCGTGTTCGGTACTTGATGCTTCGCCGCTTTGCGGTTCGCTGTTATGTTTTGCTTTTTTATCCTTAACAGATTTACGAGACCCAAGCAAAATTGAAACAGGTTTCATAATAGGTATATTTTCACAAATTATTTTTATAATAACTGTCATTGGAACTGCAATAACCATACCGGCAAAACCCCAGATATAACCCCAAATAGAAAGCGAGGCAAGAATAATCAGCGGAGAAATTCCAAGATGATCGCCTATTATTTTCGGATCAAGCATATTTCCAAGAATCATATTTACAGAAAGAACAATAGCGACTATTAAAATAATAGGAGCGGGATTAGGCCAGAACTGAAGCAGTGCAAAAAGCGATATAATAACACCTGCGACAATACTTCCAAGTGTAGGGATAAAATTAAGAAGGAATTGAAGTACACCCCAAACTATAGCAAATTCCAAACCAATAAAATAAAACGCAACTGCAAAGATAACACCGTTCGCAAGAGAAATTAAAAACTTCGCGCCCAAATAACGTGAAACCTGAGTTATTACTTCGTTTCCCATACGATCTATGCGTCCGATTCTTTTTCTAAATGCATTTGTAAGTTTTTTTCTAAAAATACCGGCTTCCAGTAAAATAAATACCATAAATAGAACAACTAAAACCGCGCTTGATAAAAATCTTACAGAAATATTGGAGAAAGTGATGGTAACATCGCGAACCCATGAGCGTATCGCTTCTTGATCCCATAAGTTCTGCCAAATACTCACTGCTTCATCATTAGGAAGATCGAATAAACTTGCAATCCCGTCATAAATCGTTTTAATTCTGCCTTCGTATTGGGGATATTGCTCAACTATCATTCTTCCGGAATTAAAAAGTACAATTCCAAAGACATACATTCCAGATATAATAATTACAAGCACCAAAAGAATTGATAAAATACGCGGGCATTTAATTTTATCAAGGGCTTTTATTAATGGAAACATGACAAAAGCAAGAAAAGCGGCGATTGTAAACGGTAATATCACAGAAGATGCAATTTTCAGTACTGCTGCACCGATAATTATACAGACAAATACCATCAGAAAAAAAATTGCACGGCCTGAGTGAAAGGATTTTTGTGTGTTATTCATAATAACAGTATGCCATAAATATTAGAATTCTTCCAGTAGAATGATGAAAATAAATCGCTTGACCTTAGTCACTAAAATTACTATGTTTAATATAGACTGATAATATGGAACAGAAACGTTGTTTTGACCGCGCACGTTGCTACGCACGCTGTTTTAAGCTTCGCATCTTTTAACTTTGCAGCTAACCTTTTATCAGCAACTCCCCGGGTTTCCTCACCTCCTTTTCCCGGGGGGTTTTTTATTTAATGCTTACATTTGGAATCTTGTCCCGATTGTTCCGCCGAGACTCTTACTAAAGAAATTATACATCAAGGTTAAATCGATTCTTACTTTTGTTAAATTAAATGATATACCGCCGTAAGCTCTTAAGTTGTAATTTTCAGCACTTTTCATCGCTCCGAAACCGTTAGGTGAAAGATTTTCAAGTCCGAATGTGTCTTGCAATAAATCCATAACATCGTCAAGTTCAACAGCTCCGCCATTTACTGTTACATCTGTTTTTGCTCTATAACCGGCTTCTGATTTTGCATAACTGAAACCAATACCTGCATACGGAGTAATAATAAGAAGCGAGAAAGATGCTTGTGCTTTTACTTCAAAACAATGAGTATTCCAATCAAGATAAATTGTTGGATCTGCTATATCAAGTGAGTAATCGATTCCCAGATCCGGATCAGAAAATTCAAATGACGGTAATCCGCCTGCCGGAATACTTTTTGATAAACCGCCGGTTAAATAATTGTAACCTAATCCGACAGAAAGTTTTACTATCGGTATATTTTTAGGCAGCAGGGAATAACGAAGATCAACACCGAAGAGTAAGTATTTTAAACCCACATCAACATAAGGTAAATCGAACGAAGGAATCCAACCTACTTTTACACCTAAATCAAACGGCAGAATTATCCCCCCGATTCTGCCTTCCACGGTGTAACTTGGAAGAGGCAGCCCCAAACTAATTTCTATTGGGAGTTTAATATTAAACATATCCAGAAGCTCATTCATATCAACGATTGGAATAAACGTTGCACCAACCGTAAGACCCACTCCGAATCTGGGAGGGACACCGAAAAGCTGTCCGATATAAGCATCAGACCAATTTAATCCCATTGTCGAATTAAAAGGAAGAGCTTGTGCAATATTTGAAGAAAAATCTGATGCTGCATTTTTTAAATCCTCAAGAGATGTCGGTATCGGCAAATCTAAATCATCTGAAAAAGCGGTTGCTGAGACTGCTATCAATATTATTAAACTTATAATAAATATCCTGTTATTTTTCATTTTAATCTCCTAAACTGAAATTTATCGCATATATTCATTATATCACTAAATATCAAAAAAACAAAAAAATAGAGGTATTAAATTATTCTGTGTATAGAACCCTGTAGAAAAACCCTCTGCATTCTGTCATAATACCCTCAAACACATACAGGAGAACCGCGTGTACAAACAGGTAGATAACAAAGTAAATTTCCCCAAATTAGAGGAAGAAATATTAAAATTCTGGGAAGAAAACAATATTTTCGAGAAATCCATCATGAATAGGAAAGACGGGCAGGAATTCGTTTTTTTTGACGGGCCGCCTTTTGCCACTGGGTTGCCGCATTTCGGGCATTTTGTTCCGAGTACAATTAAAGATATTATCCCGCGTTATCAGTGCATGAAAGGCAAAAAAGTCGAGCGCCGTTTCGGATGGGATTGCCACGGGCTGCCTGTTGAAAACTTGATCGAAAAAGAACTCGGTCTTTCATCAAAAACCGCTATTGAAAATTACGGTATCGCTAATTTTAATGAGGCGTGCCACTCCTCCGTTTTGCGTTATGTGAAAGAATGGCGGCAAACCATCACCCGTCTGGGGCGTTGGGTTGATTTTGATAATGACTACAAAACTATGGAACCGGATTACATGGAAACAATCTGGTGGGTCATGAAGTCTTTATGGGATAAAGGTCTCCTCTACGAAGGTCATTACATTTTGCCTTACTGCCCGCGCTGCGCTACAGTGCTTTCAAATCACGAATTAAATCTCGGCGGTTATAAAGATGTCCACGATCCTGCAATCACTGTCCGCTTTAAAGTGACAGATAACAATTATCCGCCTGACACATATCTTCTTGCATGGACAACTACTCCCTGGACGCTTCCTTCTAATCTTGCGCTTACTTTGGGCGCAGATATAGATTATGTGCTGGTCGAAGATATTCAAGCAAACTCATCTTCACCTAACAATTATATTTTGGCAGAAGCGCGTCTTCCTGCATATTACAAAAACGAAACCGAATATAAAATTATTTGGCGAAAAAAAGGAGAGCAGCTTTCGGGTCTCCGTTACGAGCCGCTCTTTCCTTATTTTAAAGATGCACCTAACGCTTTCCGCACTTTTCTCGGCGACTTTGTCACTACTCAGGACGGAACAGGTATCGTTCACACCGCTCCCGGTTTCGGCGAAGATGATGCGCGTGTGTTAAAAGGGACGGGCATTCCTGTAATCTGTCCTGTGGACGCAGAATGCCGTTTTACTCAGGAAGTAACAGATTTTGCAGGGTTGTTTGTAAAAGATGCTGATAAGCCGATCATGGAAAAATTAAAAGCGGAAGGAAAACTTTTAAAGAGGGATCAAATCCTTCACGCATATCCTCATTGCTGGAGATGTTCAAGCCCGCTGATTTACCGCGCTGTCGGTTCATGGTTTGTCAGTGTTGAAAAAATAAAGCAGGATATGTTAGACGCAAATAATCAAATCTATTGGGTGCCAGAACATATCAAAGAAGGAAGATTCGGCAAGTGGCTGGAAGGCGCGCGCGATTGGGCAATCAGCCGCAGCCGCTTTTGGGGAAATCCTCTTCCAATTTGGAGATGCGATGAGTGCGGAAAAACAATTTGCGTCGGCAGCCGCGAAGAATTAAAAACACTTTCCGGCATTTACCCTGACGATCTTCATAAACATTTTGTTGATAAAATTTCTTTCTCTTGCGAATGCAGATCGGTAATGAAAAGAATACCGGAAGTTCTCGATTGCTGGTTTGAATCAGGCGCGATGCCCTATGCACAAAATCATTATCCCTTTGAAAATAAAAAGTTTTTTGAAGATCATTTCCCGTCTGATTTTATCAGCGAAGGTTTGGATCAAACACGCGGATGGTTTTATACTCTCACTGTTCTTGCAGCCGCTCTTTTTAAAAAACCTGCATTTAAAAATTGCATCGTAACCGGGCTTGTTCTCGCATCCGACGGCAAAAAAATGAGCAAGAGTCTTCGCAATTATACTGACCCCAACGAAGTGATTAATTCATTCGGCGCAGACGCATTGCGCCTCTTCCTTGTTCATTCTGCAGTAGTTAAAGCTGACGATCTCCGTTACAGCGACGAAGGTGTGCGCGAAGTGATGAAGAGCATCATCATTCCGTTGTGGAATGCATACAGTTTTTTTATTACCTATGCAAATATCGATAAGGTGACAGCAACAGGCGCGCCTGATAATTGCACCAATCCTTTGGATCAATGGATATTATCTGAAACTCAAACTCTTGTTGAAAAAGTAGGAGCGGCGTTAGACGCATACGATCTTAGCCGCGCTGTCGATCCTATTTTGCGTTTTATCGACTTGCTCAACAACTGGTATATCCGCCGCTCCCGCCGCCGTTTCTGGCGAAGCGGAAATGACACCGACAAACTTGAAGCATACGGCGCTCTCTACGAAGCGCTTAAAACATTGATAACAATCGCCGCCCCATTCATGCCGTTCACAACCGATGCAATCTGGCAAAATCTGCGGCTGGATACCGATCCGGAATCTGTGCATCTTGCAGATTTTCCCTCTGTAATAGAAAAACGCCGTGATGTCTCTTTGGAATTCAGAATGGCATCTGTAATGTCGGCAGTCTCGATAGGGCGGTCTTTGCGTTCGCAGTACAATATAAAAATGCGCCAGCCTCTTCGCAAAGCGGAACTTGTTACGCGCAATCAGGAAGAAAAAAAATCACTCATTGAGATGGCGGATATAATCCGCGAAGAACTCAATGTAAAGGAAGTGATATTTTCAGATAACGAAGAAGACCTTGTTGAATACGAAGTAAAAGCAAATTTCCGCGTACTTGGCAAAGAACTGGGCAAAGATATGAAAGCCGCCGCCGCCTGCATTGAAGCGCTAAGCCATGCAGAAATTCAGAGCGTAATAGAAGGCGCGACTCTTTCGATTAACGTACCCTGCGAAGGCGGTATACGGATGTTGGAATTAACAACAGAAAAACTTGATATCCGCCGCAACGAAAAAGCAAATTTGCGTGTTCTTAACGAAGGCACTTTAACGGTCGGTCTTGATACGGAAATCACCCGTGAACTTTCAATGGAAGGCGACATACGCGACTTAATACGCGGTATTCAAAATGCCCGCAAAGAAATGGGGTTGTCTGTAACTGACCGCATCGAACTTTGCATACACGGCTCTGATTCTCTTAAAGAGGCATGGGATCGTTTCAGCGATATTGCCGCAAAGGAAACACTTGCTGTTAAAACCGAATGGGTAAAAACAGACGGGCAAATCTCCATCGAAGCAGGTGAAGATACATGGCAAGTAAAGATTCAATTATCAAATAATAAATAAAAAAGAGAGAAGAAATCATGTTAAAAAAATTAAGTAAAAAAATTACGCTATTCTCTTTTCTTTGTTTTCTATTAATAATTCTTTGCACCTGCAAAACCATATCTAACTTTAACGATCCGTTCAATGAAGATATGAAATTTTTCCCTCTTGAGACAGGTGCATCTGTTTATTTTTTTGCAAATGTGCAGGAAGCGCGTTCTATTTTGGAACTTTTACCAATCAGGGAGTTAAACAACAATCAAGCGAAACAAATGCTTGATAAAACAGGTTTTGCCGCAGGCGCGTTGTTCCCTAAAAATAACAGCAGACAGTTTCAACTTGCAGCATGGGGAAAATATCCGGGTAATGCAGACATTGCATTCTCTGTTAATAAAAGCTGGGAAAAGATGCGCTCTGTTACAGGGCAAAATTACTGGCACTCTGCCGCTGACAGGCTTTCAATAGCAATGAATACAAGACAGGCGTTTATTGCTCAGTCTAAGACAATCGGTGCGTTAGGTGACATGCAGACAGACCCGTTTTCAGCCCCGCCGGGCATTAAAATCCCTGAAGGCTTTAATGATTTTCGCTTTAATAAAAATACTCCTGCTGCGAAAGCTCCTCTGTCATTATGGATAGGAAATCCTGCTTCCATGATTCAACAATTGTTCTCAGGTATAGCACGTTTTCCTGTTCAGCAGATTTTCATCAGTTTTTTTCCGCAAAATGAAAATCAATATGAGGCGATGATTAGGTTGCAATTGGAAAATGCTTCTCAGGCAAGAGGTATGTCGGCTATTTTAAATATTGCAGGCGGTTTTTCATCTGCATCCGCTGATATGCAGATTACCTCTTTATTTCTTGCCAATCAGCCTGTTCAGTATGAAAATAATTTAGATATAAAATCTGCAGTATTAAACAGAAGCGATATTGCAAAAATTTTATCAATGTTTTTTTAATATTGTTATATTGACCATAAAACCGTATTTTTGTTATCTTAATAAAAGAAGGAAATTCCATCATGCCGACTTATGAATATGAATGTAAAAGCTGTTCGCATAATTTTGAAGTTTTCCAATCCATGAGCGAACCTCCGTTAACAATTTGCCCCGAATGCGGCAAAGAAATCCGCCGTCTCATCTTCGGCGGGACAGGCGTCATTTTTAAAGGATCCGGTTTTTATGTTACCGATAAAGGTAAATCATCCAAAGCCGGGACTAAAACTCCGTCAAAAAAGACCGACAGCGCAGCACAAACAGACTCTGCGTGTTCTGCATGCCCTGCAAACGAAGCAGGAAAATGCCCTTCAGCACAAACAGAGCCGCGTGCAGGCGAAAGTTCATCATCAGAAAAAGCGAAACCCGAATCTAAATCAGCATAAATGAAAAAAAAACCTCGTTTTTTCTGCGATCATTGCGGTTACGAAGTCGGAAGGGACGTTAAATCCTGCCCAAAATGCGGACGTTATTTTGCGGCAGTCCGCTGCCCCTCCTGCGGTTATTCCGGTCCCGACGAAATGTTTCAGGGCGGCTGCCCCATGTGCGGTTATTCCGCCCCTCCGCCCGATGCGAACGTTAAACAAAATAAAAACCGTAAAGGCAGTTCTTTTGAACCGCTGCCTGCATGGACTTATATCGTTTCTGCAATAGTTTTGCTTGTTATTCTTGCGTTAGTATCTTATTTAATAACCCGTTAAGGGAAAATCAATTTGAATTTCTAGGTTGTGAATCTCTAAAACTAATAGTATACTTTAATAAATAGGAGGTCTAACGTGGACTACAATTTTATTATAGAAGAATTAGGGAAACCTGCAGTACATTCGCCGATTATCATGTCGAAAAATCTGGGAGATAAAGCGGCAAACTATGTCACAGAAAACGAGAGATTTGTACGATTAAGTTCGTTTATTATGCCCGGAGAACAGCCTGCTGTAGAAAGGCATCAGGTTCTGGAACGTGCAGGTCCAAGAGAATTTATATATTTTTCCCCCGTTCTTGTTCATGCAGGGATAGTCAGCTGCGGCGGTTTGTGTCCCGGAATAAACGATGTAATCCGGTCAATTGTAAGATGTCTTTGGATGCGTTACGGTGTTAAAAGAATCACAGGTTTCCAATACGGATACTTGGGAATGCTGCCTGAGTCGGGTATTGATTTAAAACCGCTTGATCCTGATATGACAGATGATATTCATAAAATTGGCGGCACATTTTTAGGCAGTGCGCGCGGAGGCGGCAAAGAAGTTGAAAAAATTGCCGATACAATTCAGAAGCTAAACATGAATATGTTGTTTGTAATCGGCGGAGACGGCACTCAGCGCGGAACAGTAGAAATCGCCGAAGAACTTGAAAAAAGAAACTATAAAGCGGCTGTAATTGGAATTCCAAAAACAGTAGACAATGACTTTGCATTGATAGACCGCTCCTTTGGATTTAACACCGCTGTTGCAAAAGCGGTTGAAGTTGTTTCTGCGGCACACGTGGAAGCGAAGTCGGCGATTAACGGCATCGGGCTTGTAAAATTGATGGGAAGGGATTCCGGTTTTATCGCGGCGCACACCGCACTTGCAAGTCACGAAGTAAACTTTGTACTCATCCCGGAAGTGCCGTTCAATCTTGAAGGATACAACGGTTTCCTGCATCATCTGGAAGAAAGGCTTGTTTCGCGAAAACATGCCGTAATAATTGTTGCAGAAGGCGCAATGCAGGATCAATTAATTACTGATAAAAAATATGATGCCGGCGGCAATGTTAAAATGGCAGATGTCGGAATTTATATGCGCAGCAGAATTATAAAACACTTTGAAGAGAAAGATATTGATATCTCTCTTAAATATATCGATCCAAGTTATGCAATCCGTTCCGCACCTGCAAACCCTGACGACTCAATTTACTGCGAACGTCTGGGCAATGCGGCGGTGCATGCGGCAATGGCAGGTAAAACAAAATTGATAATAGGGCTTGTTAACAACAGGTTTGTTCATCTGCCTATAAGAGTGGTAATTTCGCACCGCAACAAAGTAAACCCGGAAAGCAGTTTGTGGCGCGACACGATAGATGCGACAAATCAGCCGCCATTAATGGTGAACAGGTTTAGCTAGAAAGATAAAACAAGGTTTGCCGAATGCGAAACAAATTAACTGATGAACTCGCTGTCTGCGGATTAAACGCAGTAATAGCGTTAGGCGAATATCATCCAGAAACGATTAACCGCCTCTTTATGCGCGATGACCGTTTCCATTCATTCACCGGAATCTGCAAACAGCTCGCCGAACGCAAGCGTCCTTACAAAGTTTGCGATGATGAAGAGCTGGAACGTATCTGCAAAAGCGTCCATCATCAGGGTGTGGTTGCAATGATCGAAGAGCCTGTGATTGAACCGCTTAGCATGGAAGACTTTGATTTTTGGGTAAACGAAAAAAAGACGGGCGTTATACTTCATTCTGTCGGCAACGATCACAATCTTGGCGCAATCGCAAGAGCGGCGGCTTTTTTTGATGTCAGTTTCATCGTACTTAACGAAAAAGACTCTGCATTTGAAGATGAAGAATTGCGCTTAACAACAAGCGCATACCGTATCGCAGAAGGCGGTTTTGAACATTTAAAGGTACGAAGCGTTTCAAACACAAGCGCTTTTTTAAAAGATGCGTCAAAAAAACTTTTAACTATCGGTACAGACATCTGGTCACGGCGGCGCATCAGCGATTTAAGCGGCATAATTAATGACGAAAAAAAAGGCAGGCGCGGCATAGTGTTGGTACTCGGCAACGAAGAGACAGGACTCCCCGAAGGAGTGAAAAAACAATGTTCATGCTTGCTGCGTATACCCGGCATAGGCAATATTGAGAGTCTCAATGTGTCGCAGGCGGCGGCATTATTTTTGCATGCTATTTATGAAGCGTGAGTATGACATGGATTCAATAAACAGCGAGAATCTAACTTCCCGCGAACAGGAAATATTAAACTTACTGCTGGAAGGGGTTTCGTCTAAAGACATAGCTTTTAAACTTAATATTTCTCCAAGAACAGTGGATTATCACAGAAGTAATATTTACAATAAACTTAATGTTCATAATTATCAGGAACTTCTTACAAAATATTCATCAATAAAAAATAAAAAGACAGAACTAGAATCTCCTGCAAAAACAGAGTTTGCACAAACAGGGTTTGCACACTCTTATCCTTCAAAAATAAACAAGTTATACAAATTTTTGATTCCTGCTACGGTATTTATTCTGATAATTTCTATAATTCCATTATGGTATTTTACAATAAAAGCGTATTTCTCAAAATCGCATGGAGAAACGCAAGCGGCTCACGTTTTTATAGATCACACTTATGATACATTGTATTTAAGGGCAAACAGATATTCTAACGATGATTTATACGGCCAATGTTATTCCACTTTATTACAAGATATAAAATTCAGGCATTTTTACAGCGGTACGCTTGATGATCTTTTACCCATACCATACGATTGGTATACAGTAAGAATATCGGGAATAGCGGAGATGGAACTGGAAAATGTAAAACTCAATTTAGCGCTTTTACCATACGGCGAAGGTGACTGGATATATCTGGGCGGCGGCGACAATAGATATGTCAGCATCGGTCCGGGTTATTTTTCGGCAGAAACAGACATAAAAAAGATTTTCGTCAATGTTTCTGAATTGCCGCCGGGCGAAATTGTTTTTATCCTTGTAGCTGACCTTTTTCAAGTACATAATAAAAATCCGGAATATTCTTTTGATTCTGGTCTTAGAATACCTGATAATGTACCTGACCGTACGATTATAACGGCTGTCCGTAACTTCAAAATAGAGCCTGTTTTAACTCCTTAAGATTATAATTAATAAAAAATCTTTAAAAATCAAAAACCCGGTAAAAAACAAGTAGAAATACGAGGTCTATTATTTCTTGTTAGTATATATTATACTAAAAAATTATTAGTATAAAACATACTAAAAAAACAAAGGAGCAAAAAAATGAAAAAAACTTTTCTATTACTCTCTCTCTTAATCTTATCCTTAGTCATTTCAATGATAGGATGTGCATCTGCCTCAACAGCCGCTTCATCGATAAGCGGCAAGCTGACAGTCTGGTCATTTACCGATGAATTAGAAAGTATTATTAATAACCACTTCAAAAAGTATCGTCCCAATATTCAAATTAGTCATTCGATTACACCGGCAGATCATTTTCAATCAAGATTGGATCCGGTTCTTGCATCAGGGCGCGCAACACCTGATGTTTTCGCGCTGGAATCAAGTTTTGTCCGCAAATATGTGGAATCAGGTCATCTTCTGGATTTGACTGATATTTACGAAGCTAATAAATCAGAACTTTTTTCTTACACTGCCGAGGTTGGGACGTATAACGGCAGAGTTTACGCCTTGTCATGGCAGGCGTGTCCCGGCGCGTTCTTCTACCGAAGAAGTCTTGCAAAACAATACCTCGGCACTGACGATCCTGCCAGAGTGCAGGAATTCTTCTCTGATATAAATAAATTCATGGAAACGGGAAGGCAAATAAAACAAAAATCCAATGGTTCCTGTGTAGTTGTTTCAAGCAGAGGCGACTTATTCAATCCATTTGAGTATGCCAGATCAGAGCCATGGGTTGTAAATGACAAATTGGTTGTTGATCCGGCAATGGAACGGTTCATGGATATTTCAAAAGAAATAAATGATAACGGTTTAGACGGCAGAATTGGACAATGGTCAGAAGGATGGTTTGCCGGAATGAACGGAACCTTAAATAATGATCGCGGGCAAAATCTTCAGGTCTTTGGATACTTTCTTCCTACATGGGGTCTTCATTATGTGCTAAAACCGAATGCTTTGAACACATTCGGCGATTGGGCAATGATACAGGGACCTATTTCCTACCGTTGGGGCGGTACATGGATTGCAGCATGGAAGAATACTCCAAATGAAGCCGCTGCTAAAGAACTAATTCGTTATATTACAACAGATAATAATTTTCTTGAATCTTACGCGCTTACTTCAGGAGATCTTGTCAGTAACATAACAGTTGTAAATAAAATCAAAAATAAATTTAAAGAACCGTTCCTCGGCGGGCAAAATCATTATGCAGCTTTCGCGGAGATGGCGCAAAAAATTGACGGCAGAAAAATTCAAGCAACAGATGACGTAATAAATAACTTGTTTCGGGAAGCTGTGGAGTCTTATGTGAGCGGACAAAAAACCAAACAACAGGCTTTACAGGAATTTAGAAACGATGTTCAAAGACAATTGGGTATTAATCATTAGTTAGGGGAAGGGATGTCCGATTAGGAAAAATCAGGCGTATGAAGGATAATATTTTTCTTTCCTTTGTACGCCTTTCCCCCTCTAAAACGACTGCCTGCTAATCGGGCTACCAATCCAAACACCGTCACCTAAATAATCCAAGCGGTTGCCGTCTACAAGAACTTGCACATCTCTGACATTTGAAAATTCGGTGACTGTCCAAACAATTTGCCGTAATTGGGCGATATAGCCCTCTACGCCGAATGTATTAAAAAGAAAATCTTCGCTGAAACTGATATATGCAGTTGTGCCGCGAACTGTCGTTGATAAAACCCGTGTGTTCTGCGGAATAATATTGATGATGCCGCGGTTTATCTCGTCCGCAGACGGTCCTCTAAGCAAAGAGTTTAATACATCCTGCATGGGTGTATCTGATAAGGGTATCCTTCGCGTAACTCTTGATTGAAGTATCTGCCCGTCATTGTTTACTTGTGTAAAATAAATGTTTCTGTCTCTTGTTTGTACAGACGGAGCTGCAGGCTGTGTCTGCGGTTGTGTTGCCGGTGTGGGCTGTGACGCAGGCTGAGTTGTTGGAGTTGCGGTTACTGCCGGCTGGACGGCTGCAGGACGTTCTGTATTGCTTGGTTCAGCAGGTCTAATTACAACAGTTGTTGTTTCAGCAGGATTAGAAGATTCGGTTTCTGCAGGATTACTCAAATTATCAACCAATACAATTTTTTCAGCACCTGCAGGAGCTGTAACGCTTGTTAAAAAAATATTAAAATTATTTTTTATCTTTTCTTTATTTATTATATAAACACTGATTATTACAATGATAAAAATTATCCAAAAAACAACGAGTATCTGAGCTCCGCGAAAATTATTTTTATTTTTTTTTGTTGCCACTAAATTATGATACGGTAATATAGAAAATCGGTCAACGGTTTATGAGTTTCTTACAAACCGTACGTTTCTTACAAACCGTGGGAAATGCGCTTTATTGAAACTGCGTTTCCTGTGTCTGCATCAATCTCTGCAATAATGCCTTGTACCTTTCCTATTTTTTTATCCGATGCGGTTTCCATGTGATACATTACCATCTTGCGTGAACGCTCAAGACAGATTTTAGGATCCATACCGATAACGCTGTCCGAATTTCCTGTCATACCAAGATCGGTAATGTATGCGCTTCCTTTCGGCAGTATGCGCTCATCGGCGGTTTGCACGTGCGTGTGAGTGCCTGCTATCAATGATGCACGTCCGTCGGCATAATATGCAAACGCTTCTTTTTCACGGCTTGATTCTGCGTGTAAGTCTATCAATATGATTGGAAAAGCATAGGGAAAGGAAGACTCGTCTGATAAAAGCGGATGAATATCTGTCGCTCTGCCTGTTAAAATTTTTATAAGACGATCAAAGCATTGAAAAGGGCATTGGATTGGCGTCATCATTTCGCGTCCCTGAAGATTAATTACAACCCAGCTTGTTCCGTTTTTATAGACAGATGCAACCCCTACACCTGAAACATTTTGTAATGTTGCAGAGCCGGACGGGTAATTTGCAGGGCGCAGGATATTTCTTTCAGTTTCCAGAATGGTCCAGAAATCACGCTTTTCCCAGACATGATTGCCGGATGTTACAACATCGGCACCTGCGGCGATGATGCGGTTAAAATCCTTTTCTGTCATGCCGAAACCTTCAGCGGCATTTTCTCCGTTGACTGTGACAAAATTAATATTATGTTCTTTTATTATTTCAGGCAAATATGTTTCAAGAGTTTCTATACCTATTTGCCCTACTACATCGCCGATCATTGCGCATCTGACAGTGCGCTCGGCATTTACGAGTGACATAACAACCTCAATTTAATTTATTAACTATATTAAATATAGCACTGAGTTTAATATCACTCAACCTTAAACCTGGACATATCATTTCTTAGTTTAGAAATATTCTCCTTGTTTTCACATGTAATTTCCTGTGTTCTGGAAAATGTTTTGTTAATTTCTTCGGCATTTTCTGTCATATCATCTACAGAGCATGCAACTTCTGTTGTAATTTTTTTAAGAGCTGTGCTTTGATTTATAACTTCCTTGCTTTCAGTTGTCATATCAGATGATGATTTTCTTACCTGTCCTGTAACATTGTTAAGCTTGGTTACTGCATCAAGTATCTGACGGCTGCCTTCGCCCTGTTCTTCCATAGCATTGCGAATCTGCATTTCTTGATCGGATACAGTCTTTACTTCTTTTTCAATCTCGTCAAATCTTTCCAATACAACGCTTGTTGATTTTGTAATGGTATCTATCATGGTTTTTATTTTTTTCAGAATGCCGCTGATCGTCTTTGATTGCTTTCCTGAATTTTCTGCAAGTTTACGAATTTCATCGGCGACTACCGCGAATCCTGCACCTGCCGCTCCCGCGTGAGCCGCTTCAATCGCCGCATTCATGGCAAGAAGATTCGTCTGGCTTGAAATAGTCTGCATTACAGAGTTGATCTGTAAAAGCCCTTCAGACTCACGGGCGATTTCCTGAATGTCGGTTGCAACTTTTTGAATATCATATCTGCCGGCTTCGGAGGTTTTCGCAAGCGAATCAATATTTGCAGTATTTTTTACAAGTGTTTGCGTTACGGAATTAATATTGGCAAGCATTTCTTCAATTGCAGATGATGATTGAGCGACGCTTTCCGCCTGTATTGTGATATGCCCGTTCAAATCATCCATACCTTTAATAATCCGCTCCATAGAACCTGCAGCTGAATTAACTTTATCGGATTGTGATAACACTTGATTTCTTACGTTTTGTATATTGGTATTGATTCCGTCAATGTCTTTTTTTGTATCAACCATGTATTTTGACAATTCATCTCCTGTATCGCTCAAGACGAAAGTCTCTGCTTTTATATCCAAAAGAAGTTTCATCATTTTATCAAATGTCAGATTAAAATAATCACCTAACGTACCGATTTCATCACGTCTGTTTATTTGAATTCTTTGAGTCAGATCCCAATCTACGGCAATATGATCGAGCATAGTCACTATGTATTTCATTGGCATGATCATCCGTATAATATAAATATTAAATATTACAAAAATAATTGCGATAAATACAATCATCACAAGGAAAAGAAGAGTCATACTGGTGCCGATAATATCCGACAAATCAGGTTTTTCTATAGCGGCAATATACCAGCCAAGTGCAGGCAGCGCGCCTAAGGCGACTACGCCTTCACTAGTTTCAAAATATTTATTTTCACCGGGTTTTAATTCTTTTGCATCACTAAAAATTATTTTCCCTGTCTCGCCGAGCTCCTGTTCTATTGTCATCTTATTTGTTATTAAACTGGTATCTTTTGCACCTGTTATTTCGCCTAATGCGTTAAATAAATACAATATATCGGAGCTGTTATAATTTTTAAAAATGGAATTAACAAATTCTGTCAGGTCAATACCTGTTCCAACCAAACCGATAGGTGTGCGTCCGTAAAAAACAGGCGCGTTGATCCAAAGCATGATCTTTTTAAATTCAGCATTATAATTGATATTAAAATTATATTTTTCAGTTTCGTATAACGTCATTTTATACCAGTAATTATCAGGGTTTTCAGTATCAACTGTATAATGATCATTCTCTGAAAAATAAAATTCTTTATCTGTATCGCTTGACCAAAAAACATTGCCGCTTGCAAAACTTCTGCGGTAACCTTCTATTTCATCAAATGCAAGCCTTCTTAAAGCCGGCTCTTCCGGATTACGGAAGTGCTGGATTATTAATGGAGATGTCGCCATTTTCATGGCAAGCGCTATTTCTCCGTTTACCGACGCTTCAAGTTTTATTCTTTCGATTTCCACTGATTTTGTCAATTCATGACCGATATTCACACTCACGTAATTCCTCATAAAAAGGATGAATACCATACTTCCGCAAATTAAAATAATTGCAAACAAAATAGCGGAAAAAATCAAAACCTTGCGTCTGATTGTTGTTCTTCCCTTTTTATCGGTTATATTTTCCATGAAAACTCCTTGCTTTAATTATATTACTACATTATGTATAAAATTTCCATTATTAAATCTTCCATTGTTTGATCTGTTGTACGTTTTAAACTTTCGCGTTTTTTACAAGCAAATCTGTTATTTGTTTTTTTTAAGTCTGTAATTTTATTAACAATTATAAGTGTATGTTATCATCATTGTTTTTACATCTGTGATTTTGAAGATATTTATATTATTGATAATTTCAAAAGTTAATTGGAATGTTTGAATAAATCAATATTGAGGATGACTCCAAGAATGCATACAAATATACCAACACCTGCAAGTAATAAACCCATACGGTAATTATCGGCAGTTTGGCTGATTTTCTGCATAGTTATAAATTTTTAAAATATCGCTTCCAAATCAAACCCCCGCCGTGCGGTAATTTGACACTTTACAAAGGCGCCGGCACGCAGTTTCTCGTCGTTTTTTTCATCGCTGACAATTACTGTTGCGCCGTCTATGTCCGGTGCCTGACAATAGAGCCGTCCCAACCGGAAACTTTCCCCTTCTTCTTCGGCTGCGTCAATTTTCTCTTCAATCAGTATGTCTAAAGTAAGACCTGCAAACCGCTCCATGTTTTTTTCAGTTATCGGCGTTTGCCGCTCTTCGATTAGTTGTTTGCGCGTGACGGCGGTTTTTGCGGGAACTCGTCTTTTCATCGGATACGCGGCAGTTCCTTCTTCTCTTGAAAACGTAAAGCATCCAAGCCAGTCTAAATTTGCTTTTTGCTGGAAATCAAGTAAGGCGGCAAAGTCTTCTTCTGTTTCACCGGGAAAACCGAGCAAAAATGTAGAGCGTATAACAGCGTTCGGCAATCGTGTGCGGATAGTTTCGAGTAACGCAAGATATTTATCGGCTTTTCCTTTGCGGTTCATCGCAGCAAGTATTTTCGCCGATGCATGCTGGAAAGGGATATCAAAATACGGCAGGATACGTTTATCTCTTTCCATTATATCAAGTATTTGCAGCGGAAAGTGATCGGGGTGAATGTAAAGCAAGCGCACCCAAAAATCACCTTTTAATTTGGAAATCTCGTTTAGTAATTCCGGCAGTAACGATTCGCTTTTTGTTGCACAAACGAAGTTTGCTTGTTCTTTGTTATCTGTTCCAAAAGCGCCGATATCTTGCCCTATAATACACAATTCAACAATACCGCGTTTCAAAAGCGCTTTACATTCATCTATAATGCCGGGAATTGAACGGCTGACAAGTTTTCCGCGAATTAGCGGAATGGCGCAGTAAGAGCAGCAGTTGCTGCAGCCTTCGCTGATTTTTATATATGCCGATCCCGGCAACGATAACAAAGGCCGCTCTGCAAAAGGTAAATCCGCTTTTTGTTTGCACTCTGCGGAATACTCACGAATAGGGTTTGCGGAAAATGAGCTTGTACAAACTTTGTTTGTACAAACTTTGTTTGCACAAACAAAGTTTGCTAGTTCTGTAATTTGCGAGATATCATCTGTCCCCATGCAGGCATCGGCTTCTGTTAAACTTTCAGCGAGTTCTTTCGCATAACGCTGTGAAAGACAGCCTGCAAGAATTATCTTTTTATCGGGGTATGTTTTGCGCCATTCTAAAACCGCATTAATAGATTCTTGTTTTGCGCTTTCTATAAATCCGCATGAATTGATAATTATTAATTCTGCTGTTTCGGCATCGGCAGCATTTTCCCAGCCTTCTTTGTTCAAAAGAGCCATCATATTTTCCGCATCAACTTGATTTTTTACACAACCGAAAGGATCGAGAAAATATCGTTTTTGTTTTTTATTATTGATCATTCAAAGAGCTTAAAGCCGATATGTTTAGGTTTCCAGCCGTCTGTAAATAACGCGAATACCTTCTTCGTCTCTTACCCAGCGGATTTCTGCAACAACAACTTCACCTGCCGTTCCTATTTCTACAGGATATGCCCGCATTTCGCCGCGCTGACCTCTGCCGATAACTTGAAATCTTGCAGCAGAAGCGTTAGAAACCCAAATACGGATACCGTCATTTTGTGCCTGAATATCAAGTGCATCGTTGCGCTGGAAATAACGCTGATTAGTGCCTCTGCGGTCGCGTTCATTGAGAATTTCCCAGCGGAACATACAGTAAGCCTGAAATTGAATCTGTAATGTAAAGGGATATGCATCAGGCGATGGAGGAATAATTGTCATAATTGATGCGGTTGAACCGGGCGCTCTTTGTATTTGCTGAGAATACTGGTTTTCCGGATCAAGTCCTGTCAGTAAACTGGTATCCATTAAATAGAAATGCAGTAATGTTCCCATCTCCGGCTTATTTTTTGCGAAATCAGCAACCGTTATGCGCAACTCAGGAATACCGTCATTATTAAGATCGATGCTCGCTTCCTGGCTTAAATCCAGAATTTCCCTGCCGCTTGGAGTTCGGATTGTAACTGTTTCGCTTAGGTTGAAAAGCTCAATTTTATAACTTTCTGAATCTACTGTAAATAATACCGCATCGTTTATATATAAGCGTTTTTCCATAGAATTTCCTTCCATGATAAATTCGCTAGGTGTTCGTGCAGCAGGTTTTTCTTCTGCAGGTCTGTTTTGTCTGTAAATAATCAGAGAATAAATTCCCCAGCCTGCCGCGCCAATACCGATCAATATTAATAATAGTGGAAGCAAAAAGCCCGGTATTTTCGGCGGCGGTTTCAGAAGATGTTCAACAGGAACAGGCTGTTCTTGAATACGGAGAGCTCTGTAAAGCGCGATAATTTTTTGATCATCAAGATCAAGAAAAATGCTGTAATTCCGCAGGAAGCCGATGATATAAGGCTCTCCGGGAAAGACGCTGAAATTTTCCGCTTCAAGGGCTTCAAGAAAACGGATAGAGATATTTGTTTCGCGGCTTATCTGATCAATCGTAAACCCTTTTTCGTTACGTGCATTTTTTAATTTTTCGCCCAGAGATTCTTTCAAGTTTTTCCTCCGCCTTTACTCATTATCTCTGAATAAGAAATTGTTAAACATACTTGCTGTCGGCGGTGAATCGTAGATAAACCGCTGTTCCGGAATCCCTTGATTCGTTCTGATATTTGTAAAATCAAAACGCACATCAACTTCTGCTATTGTCCGTCCTTCAATCCTGCGGATCATTCTTGAATTTGGATCTATACTTAAAATAATTTCTCTGTATCCTTCTGCAATTGAACGTCTTGTCAATTTAAGTTTTACAACTCTCTCCCCCGAATTATCGTCTAAGGGTTCGGGGTTTGGTCCTGTAAGAAAAGATGTCACATAATTATTTCTTAATAATGATAAACCTTGCGCGCTTGCAAGCCCTGCGCCCTGATTTCTGCCGCGCGCTATATTCTGATTTAAAACAGCTCTGTATTCAGGCAGGTAGACAGTTAATATTTCGCCGTTATAAACAATTACCTGTTCTGCAGGACGTGTAAAATCAATCCTTATTAATTTTGGAGATAAATGGCTTACCCTTCCTATCATTTCCTGATTACCTGATCGTATAACGATGTTTGCTTCATAATCTCTGATTCCGGCGTAATGATCCGAAACCATTTTTAAGTAACCTTCTGCAGTGAGTATGTCCTGCCCGTAAAGAAATGCGCGGTTCTGCAGAAACGCAAAAGTCAATATAAATAAAAAAAACAGGGATACCCCTCGTTTTAACACAATAAACCTCGTCAATTAATTATTTGTCTGACTATATAACTTTAATGATCAGTCTTTTTTAATTTTAGAGAAATTTTTAAAATTTATCAAGATGTCTGATATTGATAAAATATGGTCATAAACTAAGTTTACAAATTCCTCAAAGTTGACAATACCCCTTTTAGGGTGATAATCTATCTAAACAGGTCCAGTAGCTCAGGGGATAGAGCGGCCGCCTCCTAAGCGGCAGGTCGGCTGTTCGAGTCAGCCCTGGATCAAGAGGGAAACCTTCGCCCATCTGCGATGGGTGGTTGAGGTTTAAACAAATGCAGCCATCGTATAATGGCATTACCCTAGCTTCCCAAGCTCGTGACGCGGGTTCGATTCCCGTTGGCTGCTTTTAAGAATTCTACTCATTATTTCTTAAATTAAATCAAAAAACGGGGGATAAATAATGGATAATTGGTATAACCTTGACAAAGAATCTGTGCTGAAAGAGATGAAATCTGATTTACATAACGGCTTAACTGCAGCAGAGGTTGAGAATAGAACAAAGGTATCAGGTCTTAATAAATTTGCAGAAAAAAAGAAAGAAACTCTTATATCGCAAATTTTCCGCCAGCTTAAGGATGTCGCTGTTATCATTCTGCTGATTGCGGCAGCTCTTTCATTTGCACTGGAAATTAAAGAGCTTCTTGAAGGTCATAACGTCACCTTTGTTGAGCCGACAGTTATTCTTGCAATAGTGATAATGAATGTGATACTCGCCGTTACGCAGGAGCGCGGTGCGGAAAAAGCGCTGGAAGCACTGGCGGTTTTAAACAGCCCGTCCTGTTATGTGATAAGGGACGGAAACAAACAAGAGATTGATACAACGCTTGTCGTTCCCGGTGACATCATTGTAATGAAGACAGGCGATCTTGTGCCTGCCGATGCGCGCATAATAACTTGTGAAAGTTTTGCGGTTGACGAAGCGTCCCTGACAGGAGAGAGCGAGCCTTCTGAAAAAAACGAAGAAACATTGACAAAAGAAAACGCCCCGTTAGGTGATCGTTTAAATATGGTTTTTTCAGGATGCCTTGTTGTTTCAGGTTATGCAACCGCTGTCGTAACATCAACAGGTATGAATACGGAAATCGGCAGAATCGCAGGCTACCTTAATCATACAAAGAAAAACAAAACACCTCTTCAGCTGCGTCTTGATAAACTCGGCAAGATGATTAGTACAATCGCGATAATTGCAGCTTTCTCAATTTTTATGATCGGTCTTTTAAACGGGCAGGATACTTGGGATTTAATTATGTTAGCCGTCACTCTTGCAGTTGCCGCAGTTCCTGAAACATTGGCGCTTATCGTTACATTGATGCTGACACACGGCGTTAAAAAGATGGTTGGGAAAAACGCGCTTATCCGTAAATTGCAGGCGGTAGAAACTTTAGGCAGCACATCTGTTATCTGCTCAGATAAAACGGGAACACTCACTCAAAATAAAATGACGATTAAAAGAATGTGGATTTACGGAGAAGAGCCCATAAGTGACACAAATGTAAATTCGCCTGAACATTACGAACTTTTAAAACGATTTTTACTTGCAAGCAATGTAACAGCAGAAAAAAACGAGCGCGGCGAAACTAAAATTATCGGAGACCCGACAGAGTCTGCAATTATGCGTCTGTCAATTAAAATGGGATTAAACAGAGACGATTTAGATGCGGACTACAAAAAAGTTGCAGAGATTCCTTTCTCGTCTGCAAGAAAAATGATGACGGCAATTTATAAAAAACCTGACGGACGTTTCCTCGTTTTAACCAAAGGCGCATTTGATAAAATTCCGTATATTAAAAAAGATTTAAGTTATGCAAAAGAATTGAATGATAAACATGACTCTTTCGCACAGGATGCGTTACGTGTCATTACGCTTGCTTCAAAAGAAATTGATTCACTTCCTGCAAAAGAAGATTTAGAAAAATTGGAAGCGGATTTAAACTTTGAAGGTTTTATCGGTTTGATTGATCCTCCGCGCCCGGAAGCTGCCGCCGCCATTAAACGCGCAAAAAAAGCGGGAGTGCGTACAATAATGATAACAGGCGATCACGCGGTGACAGCGTCTGCTATCGCAAGAGAGTTGGGTATCATTGCTGCGAAGGAAGGAATCATCACAGGCGAAGAGCTTGGAAAACTTTCCGATGAAGAATTTTTTGAGAGCATAGAATTTTATTCCGTTTACGCGAGGGTGTCGCCGTCAGATAAAATCCGCATAGTGCAGGCATGGCAGCAAAAAGGAGCTGTCGTCTCGATGACAGGCGACGGTGTCAATGATGCGCCCGCGCTTAAAGCGGCGGATGTCGGTGTCAGTATGGGAATTAATGGGACGGAAGTGGCAAAGAGCGCATCGGACATGGTTTTAACAGACGATAATTTCTCTACGATTGTGGAGGCAGTCAGCGAAGGGCGGCAGGTTTTCGCTAACATAAAAAAACTTGTTTACTTTTTAATTGTGTGTAACATTTCAGAAATCGTTGTGATGATCTTCGGGCAGGTTTCAGGATGGGGCGTTCCTGTAACACCCATCTTACTTTTAATAATCAATGTGTTAGGTGACGGAATTCCCGGTCTTGCGCTTGCAAAAGAACAATCTGACACGCGCATCATGGCGAGAAAACCTATAGACCGCGAAGAAAGTTTTTTCTCAGGCGGATTGATGGAAGTAATCATTCAGCAGACAATTATGTGCAGCATAGTAGTGTTAGCCGCATTTTACATCGGAAAATTTGTTGACATACAAGGCGCTTTTGAACCGTCTCATAAATTGGGGCAAACAATGGCGTTTCTGGTTTTAGGCTGGACATCAATTCTGCACATCTTTGTTGTAAGAAGCCGAGCATCAATTTTTAAACGCTCGCTCAAAGACAACCCGCAGCTTATTATTAGCGCGGTTATAATGCTTTTTGTGTTAGTCGCAATGGCGGCAATACCTCCTGTCGCTTCCGGTTTAGGTTTGGTTGCAATGGATACATATCACTGGCTTATCTGTATCGGTATTTCACTGCTGCCTCTTTTAATTGCAGAGTACGGTAAGTTCTGGGATAATTATAAATATCACGAAACAGAAAGATTGCGTGTTAAACAACAGAAGATACATTGATGAAGTAAGATTTTCTCATTCTAAAATCCAAAGATTCTGAAGAACAATCTTTTTTTCAGCAATGAGAATCTCTTTAATAAATTCTTTTCTAAACGGAACAAGTTTTTTCTCACCGCTTGGCATTTTTATTTCTGCCAGTTCGCCGCCGCCGCCTTCAATTATATCTGTAAGACTGCCTATTTTTTCTCCGCTTTCCGAGACAACGGACAGGCCTTTTAAATCTTCGATGTAAAATTCGTTTTCACTTAATGGAGCGGCTTCTTCGCGGTTTGCCAGTAACAAAGAACCATTTAGAATTTGCGCGTCTTCCGGGCTGTCTATGCCTGCAAAATGCATCAGTACAGACTGACCGCTTGCTTTGCTTTCTGCGATTTTAAGTGTACGCTCTTTTCCGTCTTTGCTGACAATTACTGATTGAAGTTTTAAAAGATGATCGATTTCGCCGGAAGCGGAGCGGACTTTTATAAAGCCTTTTACTCCAAAGGGTGCACCTAAAAAACCAACAATGAATTTTTCAATCATCACACTGCTTTAGCTGTTTAAACTATAATTTTCATTCAGTCTAAAATTTCCAACACTGTGTGTTTCCCGGTTCTTGCACCGGCAGCCTGAAGGACTGTTCTGATCGCCTTAGCAATCCTGCCGTGTTTGCCGATAACTTTTCCGATATCGCCTTCGGCTACCCTCAGTTCCAGAATCGTAGATTTTTCGCCTTCTACAATATTTACTTTTACCTGCGTTGGATCATCGACCAGAGACTTGGCCAAATATTCAATTAAATCTTTTTCCATATTGTTACTTTATTGTAAAGTTCTTTTTATTGAAAATTCTGCGGACTGTGTCGCTAACTATTGCGCCTTTGGCAATCCATGCTTTGGCTTTTTCTGCATCAAAAACTATTTGCTTTTCTTCAATTTCAATGGGATGATAATAACCGAGTTCATCAATAGTTTTGCCGTCTCTTGGTGCTTGTTTGTCTATTACCACAATACGGTAATAAGGACGCTTCTTTGTTCCGAATCTTTTAAGCCTGATTGTTGCGCTCATTTTTTCCTCCTAGTTGTTTTTCCGTAAACGGAAGCCTGATTCATTGGATTTTTTATTACGTTTTAAAAACGTCCGGCTCAGGCTGACCTTATTGAAAGTGTAGAGATTTTTATGTTGTTTGTCTAGTGTGACCTTTACCTCTCGGTATTTTTCCTTCTCCGTTGTTTTTGTTTTTCGGTCTCTTCAGCAAGCAAATCATTAATAAAATTTGTAGGGGTTTTTCCTATTATCTGTTTAAAAATTCTGGAAAAAAATAATTGATCTTCAAAGCCAACGGCTACGGAAATCTCTTTTAATGAACCTTGTCTTTGTTCTAAAAGTTGTACCGCTTTCCTTATCCTGTACTCTTCTAAATATTGCTGAGGCGAAATAAAAATTTGTTCCATGAAAATACTGTAAAGACGGCTGCGGCTTAGATTGATGCTGTTTGCAATATCTTTAGCACTGATAGGTTTACAATAATTAGCTTTAATATAATCAATAGCTTTTTGAAAATGGACAGTACCTGTCCATCCCGGAGGTACGACACTTTGATCAAGGGAATTAATTTTAACAAGTTTGGATAAGAAAGCGTAAAGAGTTGCGGTGGATTGAATCGTATTATAAACTTCCTGACCTCTCCATTGGTAAATAAAATCATATGCTTTGGAAACTGATACAGCATCATTATGTACAAGAGTATGAACCGGGTTTGTCGGTTCAAAACCCGCTGCATTTAAAAGTAAACGGGCATCAACACCGTCAAAACTCATAGCAAACATTTTTAAAGGAGCAGTTTGATCTGATTCGCAATGGACGGGAACACCGGGATACATGCAGAATATATCGTATTCTTTTATAAGATATTCTGTTCCTCCTATTGTGTAGATCCCCTTTCCTTCATCAATAAGGTATAGGGCGTAAGCGTCAGGGCGTTCAATGGGCAGGACGTAAGAAGGCGGGGTTGTAAAATACGACACTTCAAATAAGGAAAGAGAACCTAAAGGGCGGAACTGGTTCTTAAAATAGTAATGATAGATCGGTTCAGAAACAGATTGACTCATATTATAATATAAACGTATTTAAGCAGAAAGAGAAAGCTTATTTTGAATGATTTATAAGAGTTGTCAAACAGAGGATTTATAGTAAAATAAATACAAGGAGAATTTATTTATGGAAAAAATATCGAGTTTTCAAGTCGATCACCTTCGTCTAAAACCCGGAGCATATGTTTCACGAAAGGACAAGTTTAAAGACTTGGTTCTTACAACTTTTGATCTTCGTTATAAAGAGCCGAACAAAGAGCCTGTTTTAGATCAGCCCGCACTGCACACTATTGAACATCTATGCGCAACTTTTCTGCGTTCCCACAAGGAATGGAGCGCAAAAGTTGTTTACTTCGGTCCGATGGGCTGCCGCACAGGTTTTTATGTAATTTTAGAAGGCGATTTAAATTCTACCGATGTCCTCCCCTTATTGCTTGAAATGTACGGCTGGATAGAAAAATTTGAGGGAGACATTCCCGGCGCATCCCCTATAGAATGCGGCAATTGGCGGGAGCAGAATATCGACATGGCAAAATTAGAATGCCGCAAATACGCCGATCTTCTGCGAAAAGCAAAAAAAGAAAATTTAGAATACCCTGTATAAAAGCCTTATTCCCTAACCGTTAATTTTCTTATAAACTGCTAATATGTCAGAACTACAAACATATCAAGGAAAAGCAACGATGGAAAAAATCACCTCGCTGGCAAAGAGACGCGGGTTTGTTTTTCAATCATCAGAAATTTACGGAGGCCAGAGCGGCGCGTGGGATTACGGTCCTCTTGGCATTGAACTTAAAAACAAGATTGCCGCCGCATGGTGGAAGGAAATGACGCGCCTTCACGATAACATCGTGGGCTTGGATGCGGCGATTTTGATGCACCCCCGCACTTGGGAAGCGTCAGGTCACGTTGAAAATTTCACCGACCCAATGGTCGATTGCAAAAAATGCAAATCGCGTTTCCGCACGGACATGATCCCTGAAGAAAACCTCGCGTCAAAAAAATGCCCTGACTGCGGCGGCGAACTGACTGATCCCCGCAATTTTAATTTGATGTTCAAGTCACGCATCGGTTCTGCCGAAGACACTGCAAGCATCATATACCTGCGTCCTGAAACCGCGCAGGGAATTTATGTCAATTATAAAAACATCATTCAATCCAACAGAATGAAAATTCCTTTCGGTATCGCTCAGATTGGAAAAGCCTTCCGCAACGAAATTGTAACAAAGAATTTTATTTTCCGCACTTGTGAATTTGAACAGATGGAAATGCAGTACTTTGTAAAACCCGGAGCAGATGAAGAATGTTTCAGCGATTGGCGCAAACAACGCTGGGCGTATTATGAAAAGATCGGCGTAAATATGGAACATATGCGCTGGCACAAGCACGATAAATTAGCGCATTACGCAAAAGAAGCATACGATATTGAATACCTTTTCCCGATGGGCTGGCAGGAACTTGAAGGCATACATAACCGCACAGATTTTGATCTGAGCCGTCACGCGGAATTTTCCGGCAAAGACATGCAGTACATCGATCAGGATAACAACAATGAACGCTACATTCCTTACATCATTGAAACTTCTGCCGGTCTTACACGTAACGTACTGATGATACTCTGCGACGCATACGATGAAGAAAAAGTCGCCGATAAAGGGAACGATGACGATTGGCGAACAGTCCTGCGCTTCCACCCCGATTTAGCGCCGATTACAGTTGCAATACTCCCGCTTATGAAAAAAGACGGACTTGCAGAAATAGCGCAAGATATCCGCGCCGAATTAAAAGACGACTATGCAACAGATTACGATCAATCAGGTGCGATAGGAAGACGCTACCGCAGGCAAGACGAAGCCGGCACTCCGTTTTGCGTAACAGTAGATTATCAAACCAAAGAAGACGGGACAGTAACATTGCGCTTCCGCGATTCGATGGAGCAGATTCGCGTACCGAAAGCTGAACTTGCATCACGTTTAAAGCAGGAAATAAAAGCTTACAAGAGAGTGAAATAAAATTGACTTGTTGGATTTTTGTTTATATACTGTAAATATATGGACGAAAAGGTTCTTTTTGAGAAGTTGGACAGAATTATTATGCTTCTGGAAAAAGCAACTAAAGAGCCATCTTTAGGAAAAAGAATAGCAGATGGTTCGGCAACAGGGATTGGTATTTTAGGTATTTTATCTGCTATTGAAATAATTAGATCTTGGATAGGAGGGTAAAAATATGGACTCTAATATGATATGGAGGATTATCTTAACGGTTGCATTGTTATTTTGCAGCGGTTTACTTTTTTACCTTGGAAGAAAACTTCGTTAGCAATTTTATTTCTTAAATTTTTATGTTCCTAACCGTCTGCCTTAACCCTACAATTCAAAAAACACTCCGTTTTTCTTCGGTAATACCCGGTACTGTTAACAGAACAGGAATACACCGTCTTGATGTCAGCGGCAAAGGAATTAATGTTACACGTGTTTTGACCCAGCTGGGAAAAAAAGTGTTGCACCTAACACAACTTGGCGGTGATTTGCGTCCGTTGTTTTTATCGTTATGTAAACAAGACGGGCTTAATGTTGAGTGGGTTGAGAGCGACAGCCAAATACGTTTTTGTTACACGATCATAAATGAAAGTGACGGCAGTGTAACAGAGTATGTTGAAGAATCAGAGGCTGTTGATGAAGGAACAGAGGAACGTTTGTTGAAAGAGTTTGATTCTGTTCTTTACGGAGCGGCAGATTTAAAGTTTCTGATAATTTCAGGAACAAAAGCGGCGGGTTTTTCTGATGCGGTAATTCCCACGATGGTAAAAAAAGCAAAAGAAAAAGGTTTGAAAGTTATTCTGGATATAAAGGGGAATGATTTAATTGAAAGCCTAAAATATCAGCCCGATGTAATTAAACCCAATCTTTTTGAATTTGCTTCTGTATTTGCGCCTGAGCTTATAAAAGATAACGATCTAATAAATGAAAACATTAATATAAAAGAGAGAATAAAATCGATAGTGCTGGAAATGACACATAAAAATAAATGCTGTATTATTTTGACCAACGGTAGCAAAAAGATATATGCAGCAAAGGAAGATAATTTTTTTGAAGTTGATGTTCAGCCAATAAGAGCTGTAAACTCAATAGGCTGCGGAGATGCTTTTACAGCGGGTTTTACAGCAACGCTGGAAACCGGTGCAAATTTTAAAAATGCAATAGAAGAGGGAATGCGCTGCGGATCGTTAAACGCAAGTTTTGAGAAACCGGGTGTAATTTCCTAAGCTTAAAGAAAGCTTTGATGAGACAAAGCTACTACTGCCGCATATAGTGCTGCTTTTTTTGTTATACGCTATATGTAGCGTGGATGGCTGTCATCTTTTCTACATTTTAAATTTTCACAATAGTCCCTTCACGTATAACTTAATTTAATGGCTTCCATCACCTATCAATCCTAAACGCAACATTAAACCCATAAGAACCGGAATACACCTTATTACCGTCAACTCTGTAAGCTACATTATAACCATAACTGCCGGAATATATTTTAATTATTTTTCCTGTCTGATTATTGTCAGTATTAAGATTATCAAAATCACAGGAGAAAAAAAATGGTATTAACAGAAATATGTATATTTTTTCATAAACCCTTAATTTTAAATTCTGCTTTTTTTGATTCTTTCACAATTTATTATTATCATTTTTTTAAGATTTAGTAACTCCCCGCGCTATTACCATTATTTTTTAATTGACGAATCCGCAAAAATACCTCAATAATATAGTAATAATCAAACATGGAGGATTATAATGAGTATTATTGAATATGTGGAAGCACGTGAAATTATAGATTCACGCGGAAATCCCACTGTAGAAGTAGAAGTCTATCTCGAAGACGGTTCAGTAGGCAGGGCGGCAGTCCCTTCAGGCGCTTCAACAGGCGCTTATGAGGCGGTTGAACTTCGTGACGGCGATAAAGATCGCTATTTAGGCAGGGGTGTTTTAAAAGCAGTCGAAAATGTAAACAACATAATCGCCCCTGAGCTGATCGGCTACGATGCATTAGAACAGGTCGATATCGACAGAACTATGATCGAAATTGACGGAACAGATAATAAAGGCAAACTCGGCGCAAATGCGATCTTGGGCGTTTCAATGGCGACAGCGCGCGCTGCTGCAGAGTTCCTTTGCATACCTTTGTATAAATATCTTGGATCATTCCATGCAAATCTTTTACCTGTCCCGATGGCAAATATCATCAACGGCGGAAAACATGCAGATAACAAAATTGACTTCCAAGAATTTATGGTGATGCCGGTCGGCGCTCCTTCAATGAGGGAAGCTGTACGCTGGACGGCGGAAGTGTTCCACTGCCTGAAAAAAATTCTTCATGACGCAGGCTTAAACACCGCTGTAGGCGATGAAGGCGGTTTCGCTCCCGATATCGGAAACGATGAAGCGCTTGACTACATAATGAAAGCGATAGAAAAAGCAAAATTCAAACCCGGCGAGCAGATGATGATCGCGCTCGATTGCGCGAGTTCGGAACTTTTTGATGAGGGCGGAAAAAAAGGTTATAAATTCTGGAAATCAAATCCGAGCAAATTATTTTCAGCTGATGAAATGATCGAAATCTATACCAAGTGGGTAAATAAATATCCGATTATTTCAATCGAAGACCCGCTCGATCAGGATGATTGGGACGGTTATGTGAAATTAACAAAGAGTCTCGGTTCAAAAGTACAGATTGTCGGTGACGATTTCTTTGTTACAAACACAAAACGTCTTGAAAAAGGAATCGCGATGGGCGCATGTAACTCAATCTTAATTAAAGTAAACCAAATCGGCACTGTAACAGAAACTTACGAAGCGGTTGAAATGGCAAAGAAAGCCGGTTACACAGCGATCATTTCTCACCGCTCAGGTGAAACAGAAGACAGCTTTATCGCTGACCTTGTTGTCGCGCTTGAAACAGGTCAGATCAAAACGGGTTCAATGAGCCGCACAGATCGTGTTTGCAAATACAATCAGCTTATGAGAATCGAAGATGAGCTTACCGGCATCAGCGAGTACGCAGGTAAGAAAGCTTTTTACAGTATTAAAAAATAATATTATAAACCACAGAGTTTACATAGTTGCGCATAACGCTATGTAATTCTGTGGTTTAATTTTTTATGTCAGATCAAAGCGTAATACCGATAGACCAGCTTCCGCCCATTAAACTGCCCTTAGTTGCACTAATGGGGCGTCCTATTTTTCCCGGAATTTTTACACCGATAATGATCGGCAACCCCACTGACGTTAAAGTTGTCGAAGATGCCCATTCAAGCGACGGGTTTATTGGTCTTGTAATGCTGTTACACGAAACTGATGTGCCTGATATTAACGATTTATATCAAGTAGGAACAGTTGCAAAAATAGTAAAAAAAATTAATCTGCCTGACGGCGGCATTAACATTTTTATTTCTACATTAAAACGTTTTAAAGTAAAGAAAACTTTACACCCTTGTAACCCCATAGTAGCGGCAGTAGAATATCTTGAAGACGAAGAAGATAACACAAGCGAAGTAAAAGCGCTTACCCGCGCTTTAATTTCCGAAATGAAACAAATTAGCGAAAATAATCCGCTTTTTTCCGAAGAGATGCGCCTTAATATGATCAATATTGATCATCCCGGAAAAATCGCGGATTTTATCGCAAGCATTTTGAATATTGATAAAGCGGAACAACAGCGAATACTGGAAATACTGAATGTCCGCAAACGCATGGAACAAGTATTAGTATTTATAAAAAAAGAACAAGAGCTTTTACGGATTCAAAAAAAGATACAAAGAGAACTAAACGAAAAAATAGAAAAATCACAGCGCGAATATTTTTTAAAAGAACAGCTTAAAGAAATAAAACAGGAACTGGGTATGACAACAGATGCCAGAAGTTCTGATTATCAGCGTTTTAAAGATAAATTCGATGCTTTTAAATTTACAGGTGAAGTTAAAGAAGTAATAGAACGAGAACTTGAAAAGTTCTCATTGATGGAACCTAACTCCGCAGAGTTTACCGTTACGCGCAATTATCTTGATGTAATTGCCTCTCTCCCCTGGGGAGAGCCCGCTCCTGAAATTTTTGAATTTAAAAAAGCGATGGAAATACTGGAAGAAGATCATTACGGTTTAAAAGATGTAAAAGAGCGCATAACAGAATATCTAGCGGTGAGAAAACTGCGAAAAGATACAAAGGGATCGATCATCTGTCTTGTAGGACCTCCGGGAGTGGGAAAAACATCACTTGGAAAATCCATCGCACGCGCGCTCGGCAAACAATTTTTCCGTTTTTCTGTCGGCGGCATGAGGGACGAAGCGGAAATAAAGGGGCACAGAAGAACTTACATCGGCGCACTGCCCGGAAAAATTATTCAAGGATTAAAAATCGTCAAAACAAAAGACCCTGTTTTTATGATAGACGAAATAGATAAAATGGGTGCAAGTTATCACGGCGATCCTGCAAGTGCCTTACTCGAAGTTTTAGATCCAGAACAAAATTATGCATTCCGCGATCATTATCTTGATCTTCCGTTTGATCTAACTCATGTGTTTTTCATAGTCACTGCAAACACATTGGAAACTATTCCTCCTGCGCTTCAAGATCGAATGGAGATCATACAAATACCAGGTTACATCGACATTGAAAAACTTGAAATCGCAAAACATTATCTTGTCCCTAAGAGCCTTGAAAAAAACGGTCTTAAAAAAAGTCAGGTGAAATATACAAAAGACAGTCTTTTATTCATCGCCAATTCTTATGCGCGAGAAGCGGGCGTGCGAAACTTTGAAAAAAACTTGGATAAAATTCATCGCAAACTTGCAAAAATAATCGTAGAAGCTTCTGCCGAAACCTCCACTTCAATAGAAACAGACACTACCATCGAAGCAACAGTAACACAAGAAGAATCCAAAGTAAACAATGAAGAAACTTCCACAACTATTAAAAAGAAAAAACCGGCACAAACAGAATTTACAAAAGCTCAATTTATTATCGATAAAAAATTTGTAGAAAAACATTTAGGCAAACCTCTCTTCCGCGAAGACGACATAAAAATTGCAGATAAGCCGGGAATGTCAGTCGGGCTTGCATGGACAAGCATGGGCGGAGACACCCTTGTGATAGAAGCAACCTCGCTTCCCGGCGCGGAAGGTTTCACCCTAACAGGCAAAATGGGCGACACAATGAAAGAGAGCGCAACAATTGCAATGACAGTTGCGCGTAAACTTGCAGTTGAAAAATACGGCATTAACACTGAATGGTTTGAGAAAAACCACGTTCATTTGCATATCCCCGAAGGCGCGACACCCAAAGACGGACCTTCAGCGGGCATCACAATGGCGACAGCGTTGCTTTCTTTGGTACGCAAAAAAATTATCACTCCAAAACTCGTAATGACAGGGGAACTATCTCTTACAGGGCTTGTCCTTCCTATCGGCGGCTTGAAAGAAAAGACCATCGCAGCCCGGCGCAACAAAGCCAAACATATTATTTTCCCGAAACAAAATGAACGCGATCTTGATGAGATACCGGAGCATGTTAAGAAGGGGATAGAATTTCATGCGGTTGAAAGGTTTGAAGAAGTGTTAGCGCTTGCGTTATGTGAATAATTTAAATCAATAAATAATTACACACCTAAATATTCCCCTAGAATACAAAATACTCCGTCAGTTAAAGGTTTCTCATTGTCCGGTTTGTTTAAAACATTACGGTTAATAAGTTCTTCTGCAATAAATCCTATAATATTTTGCACATAACCTGATACAAAATTATTTATCTGACTGTCAAGTCTTTTGGGAGCACTTAATTTAAAGTTTTTATAAATATCAATTATTATTTCAGTAAGCATATCATCAAGTTTTGTATTAGTTTTTTTAAAACTTTCAATTAAGTTATCATATTGCTCTCTTTTAAAAATGCAATAATTTATCTTATATTTGTTTTCATCTTTAACAATCAAGTTATTTTTAATCAAATTCACTTTATCATCATCGGATAAAAAGTTATCAGATAAAATACCGTTTTCTATATTTGTAATTTTTATATTATCGTGAAGCCAATTTGTAATTTCATAGTCAACACGTTTATAGTTATTAAGTACAAAATAATATATTAAATCTTTTGCATCACCTGTTATGTTTCCTGATATGTAATAACCGTTATTAATAATATCAATGTATTCATTCTCATTTTCAACCTCATTTGCAATAAACCACCCAAAACCGCCGTCAAGACGGGGAGGTAATGGATCGTCTTTTATATTTAATCCATTTTTAATTTTATTAATTTTCCCGCGCAATATTGCAGGAAGTACGATAAAGCCGATTTTTTTTAAAGAAAATTCGGGAGCATAAAAACCTATTTCTGAAAGATTAATATTTTTATCGTTAAAAAGTTCCATAAAATAATCGGAAATATTAGAAATAAAAGAGGTAAATTTTCCTGCAATTTTCTTTTTATTACTCATACTAATTATAATAAAATTTGTAACATATTTATTTCCTTCTTTTACAATTGCATCACCGTTAATAAGTCTTGGAATTTCATCTTCTATGTACATTGCAGGAATCCCTGTTTTCAGGCTTATTTCTTCAACCGTAAGTGATTTTTCATAAGCTGCATCACATATCGCGCGTGCAATCTGGCTGTTAAGATATTTATTAGGATCAAAGAATCCGCCATTGCATATTTGTATAATCCAATTTTTTCTTTTATATATTTTATCCATTTTACCTTCTCCAATTCTTGATCTTATTTTTTTACGGCTGATGTTAAGCCGCCATTTCACTGTGGCTTCGGTTATTGAATATTTTTTTGCGATTTGTTTTACCGGTATTTGTTCTATGTAATAATCGACAAAAATATCACGATATTCAGATGATAGAGTATGAAGATATTTAAATATTTGCTGATACTCATCAATAATAATTAATTTATCAATAAACTCATAATCATCTATAATTTGTGTAAAATCAAAATCAGATAATATTTCATTACGTTTATTGTGTAAATTAATAAACCTTGCATATCGGTTATGAGCAATACGCCATACCCAATTTTCAAGTGAATCAATTTGATATTTTCCAATACCATTTAAAATATGAACCATTATCTCACTTGCCAAATCTTCTGCATCAAAACGATTATTTAAACGCTTATTGCAGAAGTGAAATACAGGTTCAATAAATTTTACGATATCGTTTTCATCCCACTTCAATATTTGTCCTCATTTTTATTTATAAGTCCTTATTATTATAGTGTTCTTGAAAATAAAACGGATAGGTGTTTATAAAAATATTTTATATTTCAACTTTTATTTATATATAAAAATCTTTACTTAGATCTTTTCTAAAGTATTCTTTAAGAATATGAAATTTATAGATTCTTTCAATGTTATAAAACAGCGGTAATCCGTTCTTGAACCATTTCTCTAATAATCTGTGCAGGTGTTTTATGATCGGCTATTGCTTTAGTATTTATATAGTTTGCGGTTACATTATCAATAGTTATTGTATGAGCGGTTTTTTTACACTGAGTAAAATAACCTGTTCCGCTAGGACCTGGTTTTGGTGGATTCTCTGTCCATTTCTCATCTAATCTTTGCGCTTCTTCGTCAGTCATTTGTGCCATTTTTACTCCTTAGATTCTAATAAGTGATGATAGATATTCCTGCACGGCATTGCATGGAATACGTTAATATGATAATCGCTTATATAATTATACAGGATTTCAAGTGGATTTGCATTGCGGTCAAAACCGATTAGTAAATATTTATCTCTGGCATCATCATCATTTGGTTCGTCTAACAGACCGTCATATACAGCAGTATCAAAAGCTTGATAAATATCTGCTTCACAAACTGAATGATTAAAAGCAGCTGGATTGAACTCAATAATAAAATCCATGTTTCAAGCATATCCTATATTTCATGAAAATAAAAGCTACATAATAAATAAAAAATCTAAAAATAATTCTTCGCAATAGGATCATCGCTGTCAATTTCAAGCACTCTCCTAAAGTATGCATCAGCCTCATCTTTATTCCCGGTTTTAAGAGCCAGTATCGCCAAGTTGGAAATTATCTTTACATTTTCAGGATCATCTTTTAAAGCGGTCTCAAGTTCACGTTTCGCACCTGTATAGTCTGATGTTTCCATCATGCAAATCGCAAGTTCATTTCTTGTGTTTGTGTTACCGTTATTCTCACTGTCCAATTCAATCGCTTTTAACAAAGAAGCTTTGGCATCTTCCCATCTGCAAAGAATACGCAAAGCCCATCCTAAAATGAACCAACCGCTCCAAACATGGGGATAACTTTCAAGAAAAATTTGAATCAAAGACAACGCCTCTTGCGCTTTTCCTTCTTTTACAAGGTTATATGCTTTAAAATAATTTTCCTCTGCTAAGCCTTGCTCTTTCATTTTATTTAATTCATCTGCAATGTCAGGACGTAAAAAAAGAAGAAGTTTGCAATAATAATCTATCCATTCTTGTTTAACCTGCTTTTCTTCAATGACGCGTAACATACCGGAAAAAATCATATCCATAGTAAGATTGGCTATGCTAATGTTTATATCTTCATTATCACTTTGAATTTCTGCAGGGATTGGTATATTTAAATTAATTTGAAAAGTATCTTCGCCGTTCTTTAACTGTTGCGGGAAATTCTCTTTTACAGATAAGAAAACAACACGGGATTTCATTATTGGTTGCTTTGGAATTCTTGACCTTCATCCAACATACCGCGGTAATCTGCGCGATTCGAAGAAATCATTTCATTAAGACGTATTTTAAAACCCATTGGGACTGTCGCTTCATTAAAATTTAAACCAAGAGCGATCATTTCTTTTTTTCCTTCAACTTGTTCTGCACGTACAAATGTTCCTTTGATAGTAAAAGCTTCTCTTGGATCGTTAAAATCAATGCGTATTGCGGCTTCTTTATCAACCAGAAATTTTGCAACACCCATCATTATTATTTTTGAGCCTGAAAAAGAAACGTCTCTTAAAATACATCGTCTTGGGACACCTTGAATAAAAACAGCGCTTTCTGTTGACAGAATATTTAATTTTCGTAAATTGTCCGGCGTTAATTGAATACGAACATCTTTGCGTTTTGATGAATTTACATTTGCATCAAGTACACGCCCCATAATTTCAATAAAATCATCAGGCGGGCGGTTGGAAAATTGCAGTGTAAATAAATTTACATCCTGCGAGCTGCCGTAAGGAGCGGTTGCAAGAACACGCGCGGCGACAAAAAATGTTACAGCATTTGTTTCTCCGGTCGGTCTGAAACAAAAACGGAGATTAACAAAATTATTTGTTGCTTGAAGCTTGGCAAGAAGACCTGTTTTTACATTGGCAACGATTTTTGCATTTTCAAATGAAGCAGAATAAACAACACAGGGCCAAAAATCATTTCCGCATTTTATATGAATCTGCTGAGTCAAAAGCCCCGTTACCTGTATAATTTCTTTTGTAAAAGTGACAGATATATCCTTAAAGCGATCGTAATAAACTGAAATTTTCTGGCTTGTGACTAAACCACCCATGTTATATAACTATAAACGCTAAACGATAAACTTGTCAATTCCCGAATATTTGCGTTTCTAAAGAAGCGCGCACCAGAGAATGATAAATTTTTATTAATTTTAAGCAGATGCTTCCGGAGCGGATTCTTCTTTTTGTACAACTACAGGCAGACTTTTTGTACCATTCTTAATTGCGGCTCTGCAAGTTTTACATATTTTAAATTTTTTTCCACCGGCTTCTTGTTCATAAAGAATCTTGACATTATTTCTTTTGCAAACAGGACATTCACCCCGTCCGCGCGCGAACAATTCTCTTATACTTCTGCCTCTATGCGGTTTAGACATTTATTTCCCCTTAGATTTTCCTGGTTTTTCTTTGGACTGTGCATCGTCCTTTTTTGATTTCTTTTTACCGTCATCGGTATCAAGTTTATAATCAACTAATTCAAGAATAACGATTTCTGCGGCATCACCTTGCCGTTCACCCAATTTAATAATCCGGGTATATCCGCCGTTACGATCTTTCATTCTTGGAGCAATATCCGTAAAAAGTTTTGCTACAACTGCTTCATCAAAAAGACGGCTGGAAACAATCCTGCGGTTGTGAACGGTATCGCTTTTTGCGCGTGTTATCATTTTTTCCGCTGTTCTGCGTATTTCTAACGCCTTTGCTTTGGTTGTTCTAATCCTCTCTTGACGAAATAAGCTTGTAACCATGTTACGATGCACCGCTTTACGGTGAGCTGACATCATTCCAAGTGGATTAAATCCTCTTCTATGCTTCATCTTCTGCTTCCTTTTCTTTGTTATCCAAATTGGTACGGGCATTTTTAAGAACATTTAAATCTGTAATCCCGAGACTTAGATTCCATTCTCTAAGTTTTTCTTTAATCTCCATAAGTGATTTCTTGCCGAAATTACGTGTTCTTGCAATATCATCTTCTGTTTTTCTTGTAAGTTCGCCGATTGTTTTAATATTTGCATTTTTTAAACAATTTGAAGAACGTACAGAAAGTTCAAGTTCCTCAACAGGAGTGCTGAGTATCTTGCGGATATAATCGTTTTCATCATCAATATCAATTTCAGCACCTAAGTTGTTCTCATCAAAATTGATAAATGTTGAAAAATGATCCTTTGCGATTTTTGCAGCTTCAGCAAGCGCGTCTTCCGGTTTGATCGTTCCGTCTGTCCAAATCTCTAAAACAAGCTTGTCAAAATCATTGCGCTGTCCGACACGTGTAGACTCAACATTAAACTTTACTTTTTTAACAGGCGAGAAAATCGCGTCTACAGGGATAGTATTAATTACTTCGATGTAGCGTTCGTTGATTTCGGACGGCATATAACCTCTGCCAAGATCAATTTGAACTTCAAATCTGATATTTGCATTTTCCATTAAGGTCATTATATGCTGACCGGAAGAAAGAACTTCTACCTGCCCGATACGTGCAAAATCATCGCTCTTTATCTCTTTGTTTTGACCGCCTGTCCATTCATAAAGCAAAACATTCTGTTCGGCATCGTCGGATAATTTAAGACGCATTTGCTTTAGATTGTTTATTACCTCAAGAGTATCTTCCACAATGTTGGGAATTGTTTCAAACTCGCTGGAAACATTATGTGTTGTTCCATTTGCGTCGATTGATTCAATTTTTACCGCAGTAATTGCATAACCTTGAATTGATGACAAGAGAACTCTGCGTAATGTATTTCCAACTGTTGTGCCGAAACCGGGTTCAAACGGGGAGGCAATAAATTTACCGTAATTTTGATTGAGATCACTATGCTCAAAGGTAAAGTTTTTAGGTCGTTTAATTCCTGACATAAGGTTTTTACGCGCCATTATCACTCCTTATTTTGAATACAATTCGATAATCATTTGTTCCTTAATATCACTAAGATCAGTAATATCACTTCGTCTGGGTGATGCAAGGAACTTCCCTTTCATGGTATCAGGATCGACACTCAGCCACGGCATAACGCCGGACTTAGTAAATTCTTTTAGTGCATCCCTTATAACCATCATCTTACGGCTTCCTTCTGCTATGCTAATCTCATTTTCAGGATTTACAAGATAAGAAGGTATCGTAATTTTTTTTCCGTTTACACAAACATGACCGTGCAGTACAAGCTGGCGTGCCTGGCTTCTGGAAGAAGCAAAGCGCAAGCGGTAAACAACATTGTCAAGTCTGCGTTCCAATAAAATAAAAAGATTTTCACCTGTAATGCCGGGCATACGCTGCGCACGATCAAAGAACAACCTGAATTGTTTTTCAAGCATACCGTAAATTCTTTTAAGTTTCTGCTTTTCGCGCAATTGTTCGCCGTAATCTTTGCGCTTGCCTACGCGGGACTTAGGATCCTTTCCAGGTGCTGCGCGTTTTTTATTCATTGGGCACTTATCGCTTTTACAGCGGTTGCCTTTCAGCATCAATTTTTTCTGTTCTACACGGCACATTCTGCAAACAGGGCCTGTGTATCTTGCCATACTATACTTCTCCCTTTAAAACCGCTATATGCGGCGAGTTTTTCTTGGTCTGCAACCATTATGCGGAATGGGAGTAACATCACTGATTGATTTTACTTTTATTCCCATTACACCAAGCTGACGGATCGCAGATTCCCTGCCGATACCCGGTCCCTTTACAAATACATGCACTTCGCGCAAACCTGCCTGAAGCGCTTTTTCTGCCGCTTTTTCAGTTACTGATTGAGCTGCAAAAGGAGTCGATTTTTTCGCTCCTCTGAACTGCAGCATTCCTGAACTTGACCAAGAAACTGTGTTTCCCATTAAGTCGGTAATTGTAACTATCGTATTATTGAAGGTTGCCTGAATATAGACATTGCCTTCGTATACCGATTTTTTCTCTTTCTTTTTCTTTGTAGCTTTAACTTGTGCCAATCATGCCTCCAAGTTCCGTAAAACGGAACGTATTAACTTAATTATTTCTTTTTACCTGCAACGGTTTTCTTCTTACCTTTGCGTGTACGTGCATTTGTTCTTGTTCGCTGACCGCGCAACGGCAATCCTTTGCGGTGCCGCAACCCGCGATAACATCCAATATCCATAAGCCGTTTAATATTTAAAGCAATTTCTGTACGCAGACGTCCCTCAACTTTATAATCGCTTTCAATTATAGTTCTTAGCTCATTAAGTTCTTCCTGAGACAAATCATTAATCAGCCGCATAGGATCAAGTTTTGCTTTTGCAACAATTTCGTCCGCAGTTGAACGGCCGATTCCGAAAATGTAAGTCAATGCAATATTCACATGTTTATTAGGGAGGTCAACCCCCACAAGACGTGCCATTCTTTCTCCTTTTAACCTTGCTTTTGTTTATGCTTGGGATTTTGACAAATAATACGAATAACACCATTGCGTTTAATAACTTTGCATTTATCGCAAATGGGTTTTACGCTTGTTCTAACTTTCATTTCTTAATCTCCTACCGGCTATTTTGCCGCCAATTCTACTATACTAGACGAAACAACAAATTACGTCTATATCTACAAATTCCTGCTTCTAATCCGTCCTCGTTTTACCAAGCCTTCATGATGATGCATTTTTAACAATCCTTCAATTTGACTCATTGTATCCAAGTCGACACCAACTAAGATGAGAAGCGAAGTACCGCCCATCAAGTATGAAATCGATGTTGGGAACTTGAAAGCAATTTGAATAATTGTCGGGATTACCGCAATAAAGGCAAGATACATAGCACCGGGAAGCACAATGCGGTTCAGGATTTTTGTCAGATACTCTTCGATTTTTTCACTTCTAATCCCGGGAATGGAACCGCCGTTTTCTCTTATATTCTTTGCAATTTCTATCGGGTTAAGTGTTACCTGTGTATAGAAATAAGCAAAGAAAATAATAAGCAACACATAGATAACATTATAAAGCAAACCCATCGGGCTTAAAGCATTTGCAAGAGCGCCCAGCCATGCAACATTGCCGCCGACAGTCTGCGCTATCTGCAAGGGGAAAGTTAATATTGATGATGCAAAGATAACGGGGATAACGCCTGATGGATTAATTTTAAACGGAATATACGAACTCTGTCCGCCGTACATTTTCCTTCCGACAACCCTCTTTGCATAATTAACAGGGATTTTCCTCTGACCTTGCTGCTCGAAAACCACCAATGCGATAACGGCGACAAACATTACAAGAACGATGATAACAAATACAGGGTTAAGGTCTCCCCTTCTCATCATATTAATTAATTCCCAAACCGCTTGAGGCAAACGCGCAACGATACCGGCAAAGATCAAAAGCGATATACCGTTCCCGACACCCCGCTTGGTGATCTGCTCCCCTATCCACATTAAAAACATAGTTCCTGTAGTTACCGTCAGCATTGCAATTAACGTAAACGGTAATATATTAATATTAAGAAGATTGTCTACACTGCGTGAAATCGCCTGTGCATATTGAGTAACAGCATATGATTGGATAAGGCAAACTACAACAGTTCCGTAGCGCTGCCATTTTTGTATTTTCTTTTTACCGCCGTCTTCCTGCGAAATCTTTTTTAAACTCGGAAAAACGATGAGCAAGAGCTGCATGATAATCGACATAGAGATATAAGGCATAATACCGAGCATGAAAACCGAGAAGTTAGAAAACGCACCGCCGGCAAAGAAGTCCAAATAATCTACGATAGGATTTCCTGTGTTCACCTGATCCTGAAAATAACGGGACAGCTCAGTTACATTAATTCCGGGTATGGGGAATACGGCACCGATCCTGAATACCATCAGCATCCCGATAGTAAAGAGGATACGCTCGCGCAGTTCTCTAATTCTTAACATTCCAAGTATGGGATTAGCCATTTATTTCTTTCCGCCTGCCTTCGCTTTTTTACTTTTATTTCTTGGTCTTGCTTTTTCCGGAGCGGGAATTATTGTTACATCTCCGCCTGCTTTTTCAGCTTTTTCCTTTGCTGAAGCAGAAATCGCATCAACCTTAAAACTTAATTTTTTTGTTAAGTTACCGTTAGCCAATATTTTTATAGGAACAGAGCCTTTCGCTAAACCTTTCTGCTGAAGGGATGTAAAATCAACAGTCTCGCCTGCTTCAAAATGTTTTTCTATTTCACCAAGATTGATGATCTGCCATTCCTGTTTAAAAGGATAGTTAGAAAACCCTCTGCGGGCAAGTCTGCGGTACAAAGGCATCTGACCGCCTTCAAACCCGACATAAGTCTTACCGCCTGAACGCGCTTTCTGCCCTTTGTTACCTTTACCGGAAGTGGTTCCTCTGCCTGAACCTTGACCTCTGCCAAGTATCTTTTTTTTCTTATTCGCACCTACAGGCGCGTGCAAATCAAAATCGTGCGACATTATTTACTTTCTCCGTTTACATTTTCCGTTGTTACTAAATGAGAAACGGCTCTTACCATTCCCCTGATTGCCGGTGTATCTTCCTGCACAGTGCTTGAACCGATCTTGCGAAGACCTAATGATCGAACAGTAGCGCGGTGCTGGGGAAGCGCTCCTATGGTACTGCGTACCAAACGGATTTTTATTTTTGCCATATTAACCCCACAACTCACTGAGGGACTTGCCTCTATTTCTTGATATAGTCCTTGCATCCATTAATTTGCTTATGCAATCAAATGTTGCCTTAACCACATTATATTGATTTGATGATCCGATTGATTTTGAAAGAACGTCGGTAATCCCGCCCGCTTCCATGATTGCACGCACAGGACCTCCGGCAATAATACCAGTTCCTGAACAAGCGGGTTTAAGAAGAACACGTGATGATTTAAAAAGCCCGATTACTTCATGAGGGATTGTTCCGTTTTTAATCGGCAGATAAATCATGCTGCGTTTTGCCTTTTCGATACTTTTGCGGATCGCTTCAGAAACATCATTCGCTTTCCCGAAGCCGAAACCAACTCTTCCCTTCTTGTCACCGATTACTGTCAGTGCGGAGAAAGAAAAACGCCTTCCGCCTTTTACAACTTTGGCTGTTCTGTTTAATTTTACCAGCTTTTCAACAAATTCTTTTTCAATCGGTTCTCTTTCGCGGCGGCGGCTTCCTTTTCCGCTTCTTCCTTCATGCCGGGAATCTTCGTAACTTGCAAACTCTGTTTGTGCTTCGTTATCATTATCAATGTTTGCATCATCAATTGATTTAACATCTATTGAACTTTCTGTTTCTTTATTTTCTTTTCCGTGTGCCATCATACCCCCTAGAAAACTATCCCGGCTTTCCGGGTTCCGTCGGCTAAAGCCTTAACTATTCCATGATATAAATATCCGTTGCGATCAAAAACTACTGTTTTAATATTTTTTTCCAGCAGACGTTTACCTACAATTTCACCTAACTCTCCGGCGCCTTTAACTGTTGCCTTAATATTTTTTAATTCGGCTTCTAATGTTGAAGCGGAAACAAGAGTATGCCCCTTTGTATCATCAATAATCTGAACTGAAAGCCTTTTATTGCTTTTTGTTATTGTCATTCGCGGCCTTTCTGTTGTACCGCTTAAATTTTTGCGGATATGAACTTTCCTTCGCAGCCGTTTCCTGTCTTTTTCCAGCATTTTTTGTAACATATACCTACCCTACTTAACGCCTGATTTACCGACTTTCCGTCTGATAATTTCATTTTCATAACGGATACCTTTTCCTTTATAAGGTTCAGGTCCTCTTAATTTACGCACTTGAGCTGCAAATTCGCCCACACGCTGCTTGTCAATTCCGCTAATCACTAATCTGCCGCCTTCAGAAGCAACAGAAAGCCCTTCAGGAACAGCGACATAAATATCATTGGAGTAGCCAAGACTCAGCGCTAAAAGTTTTCCTTGAATTTCCGCACGGTAACCGACACCGGAAACAACAAGCGATTTACTGAAACCGGCAGAAACACCGATCACCATATTATTAAGGAGGTTACGATAAAGACCATGAAATGCCTTTGATTGTTTTGCCTCATCTTTTCTGCCGACAACTATTTCCGCGCCTTTGTCCTCAAAAGTGATGACAGGGTGGTATTTTTGTTTAAGCTTTCCTTTCGGACCTTCTACGGTAATCTCTTCGTTTTGAAAAGAAACCTTCACTCCGCTTGGAACCTTAACCGGTATTTTTCCGATTCTAGACATATAACCCTCTTACCAAACTGTACAGATAACTTCGCCGCCGACTTTTTTTTCTGCAGCTTTTTTGCCTGTTGTTACACCCTGAGATGTAGAAACGATCAGGGTTCCGTAGCCATTCAATACCCGCGGCATATTTTTATATCCCATATAAACACGTCGTCCGGGTTTTGACACCTTTTCAATGCCGTGAATAATCGGTGCGGTATTGTCATCATACTTAAGGAAAACCCGAATTACATTTGCGCCTTCTTGGTTTGCCTTTTTAAAATTTTTAATATACCCTTCAGTCTTTAAGATCTTGACGATCTCTAATTTAAGCCTGGAGGTGGGAATATCCACTTTTTCATGTCTTGCCATGCCTGCATTTCTAATCTTTGTCAGCATGTCCGCAACTGGATCTGATACACTCATCCTGTTCTCCTACCAACTTGATTTTGTTACGCCGGGAATAAGGCCTTCGCTCGCTAATTTTCTAAAGCAAAGACGGCACATCTCATATTTCCGCAAAAAGCCTCTCGCTCTTCCGCAGATCCTGCAACGGTTTACTTTCCTTGTTTTATACTTCGGAGTCCGCTGCGCTTTTTTTATCATCGCTTTTCGTGCCATTTTACCCCCTATTTCCTAAAAGGCATTCCGAATTTTGAAAGGAATGCTTTTGCTTCTGCATCAGTTTGTGCCGATGTTACAATAACAACGTTTAACCCGGCTACTTTTTCAATTTTATCAAAATCAATTTCCGGGAAAATAATTTGTTCTTGAATTCCCAGAGAATAATTTCCATGTCCGTCAAAGGCATTTTGATTAATGCCATGAAAATCTTTAACACGCGGAAGCGCAACATTTACAAGCCTGTCAAAAAACTCGTACATCATAGCTCCGCGCAATGTTACCTTTGCTCCGATTTCCTGCCCCGCCCTGATTTTAAAGTTCGCAATACTTTTGCGTGCTTTTGTCTTTACAGCTTTTTGCCCCGTAATTTGAGTTAATGTATCAATTGCGGCATCAAGGAGCTTTTTATTTTGAAGAGCCTCTCCTACACCCATGCTTACTATAATTTTTTCCAATTTTGGAATCTGCATAGCAGATTTATAACCGAACTCTTTAAGCATTTCCGGTGCGATTGTTTCTTTATAAATCTTTTTTAAACGGGGAACATAATTTTTATCAACATTGCCTGCCATTACAATACCTCCCCGCATTTTTTACAAATACGAACTTTTTTATCACCGTCAATTTTATAACCGATACGTGTAGGTCCGCATTTTTTGCAGACTATCATCAAATTTGAAGAATGAATTGCTGCTTCTATTTCGATAATACCGCTGCGATCTGTTTGTTTTCTTTTTTTCTTCGCTTTCTTTACAAGGTTTACACCTTCAACAACAATGCGGTCTGTATCACGATGGATTTTTAAAATCTTACCGCGCTTTCCTTTGTCTTTCCCTGTGATAACTTCGACAGTGTCTTCTTTCTTTAATTTAAATTTATGCAATGCTTCTGCCATAACTTTCTCCTACAATACTTCCGGAGCGAGAGAAACGATTTTCATAAATTCGCTTTTTTCTCTTAACTCTCTTGCTACAGGACCGAAAATACGTTTTCCTTTTGGGTTTAACGCAGCGTCAATAATGACACAGGCATTATCATCAAACCTGATATAGGTTCCGTCCGGACGGCGGTATTCCTTGTGGGTACGCACAACAACCGCTTTTTCAACAGTGCCTTTTTTAATGGTAGATGTCGGTAAAGCTTCTTTTACCGCAACTACAACAATATCGCCTATCCTTGCATACCTTCTTCGGGTGCCGCCCAAAACTTTGATGCATTGAACTTTTTTGGCGCCTGAATTATCTGCCACATTCAGGAAGCTCTCTACCTGGATCATTTTCTATCTCCCTTATTTGGCGCGTTCAATAATTTCTACAAGTTTCCAGCATTTTTCTTTGCTGATTGGCCTGCATTCAATTACACGGACACGGTCGCCGATCTTTGCTTCGTTTTTTTCGTCATGAGCTTTAACTTTTTTTGCTCTTTTAACATATTTTTTATAAAGAGGGTGAAGGGCAAGTGTTTCGATTGAAACTACAATCGTCTTATCCATCTTATCGCTCTTTACAATGCCGATAAATTCTTTTTTGCTTTTCGTTTTTTGTTCTGACATTATTTAACCTCCGCTTTTGACAGTTCTTTTCTTAGAGCGTCAATTTCATGCTCGCGAATTAATGTATTTAATCTGGCAATCTGCCTGCGTATTATTCGTTTTTGCAGAGGATTGTCTACATGACCGATAACAAGCTTAAAACGGAATTCCATGTATTTCTTTTTAAGTTCATCCCGCTTTGCTTTAAGTTCGGGGTATGACAAGTTCCTAAATGAATTTTTCATATTTCTTTCCTACCCTTTAAGCCCCAAGTTCCATTTCTGAACGGGCGACAAATTTTGTTTTAATCGGCAGTTTAGAACCTGCTAAAGCCATTGCTTCTTCTGCAAGAGTGCGGGATATACCGCCTCCTAACTCGAACATAACTGTTCCCGGCTTTACTACTGCAACCCAATATTCGGGAGCGCCTTTTCCTTTACCCATGCGGGTTTCTGCCGGTTTCTTTGAAAACGGTTTATCCGGGAAAATACGTATCCACATTTTTCCGCCGCGTTTTACATGGCGGTTAATCGCGATACGTGCAGCTTCTATTTGCCTGTTAGTCAGCCACATTCTGTCCAACGCTACAAGACCGTAATCGCCGAATACTACATTGTTGCACCTGGTGGCGTTCCCGGGCATATTACCTCTTTGCACCTTTCGGCGTTTTACACGTTTTGGGCTTAACATATTTAACTCCTGGCAGACGGTCTGTCGCGCCTTTTACTGCGGACAAGCAAGCCTGCGTCTTCTTTTTGTTCTTTGCCGTATTTCATGCCGTTATAAACCCAAACCTTTACACCGATTGCTCCAAAGGGGGTCTGCGCTTCGGCAAAACCATAATCAATATCTGCGCGCAATGTATGAAGGGGGATGCGTCCTTCTTTCATTTCTTCTGTGCGGGACATTTCCGCGCCGCCCAGCCGTCCTGAAAGCCTTACTTTAACGCCTTGAGCGTTTCCCTTCTTGATTGCGTTAGTGATCGCCTGCTTCATTGTTCTTCTGAAAGAAGATCGTGCCAAAAGCTGGCGGGCGATATTCTGCGCTATAAGCTGTGCATTATTATCTGCATTTCTGATTTCTTTAATTTTAATAAGAACTTTTTTGCTCGTTCCGGTTTTGCTGCTTACTACTTTTTGTAAATCATTTCCGATCTTTTCGATATTGGCACCTTTAGGTCCGATAATTACACCGGGACGCGCTGTATGAATAGTAATAGTTATTCTCTCCGGATGACGGGTAATTTCCAGTTCAGCGATATCTGCGCCTTTTGTTTCGGGCCAAAGTTCTGCATGCTTGTTAATTATTAAATCGCGAAGCTGTAAATCTTCATGAAGAGCGTCGACATATTCTTTTGGATCAACAAACCAGCGGGAACTCCATGTTTTATTAATACCGATTCTTAACCCTGTGGGGTTTACTTTTTGTCCCATTATTTAGCCGCCTTTGATTTTGAAGGTTTACTCATCGAGCTTGAGTTTTCCGAAACTGCGGTTTCATCGATTATTACAGTTATATGACACATACGTTTTAACTGCATATCGGCACGGCCTCTGCCGCGAAACCAAATTCTTTTAAGACGCGGTCCTTCATCAATATAAATCTCGCGTACATAAAGCATGTCTTCATCAAGTTTTTTATTATTTGAAAGCGCGTTTGATGCTGCAGATTTTACAGTCTTCTTAATAAGCTTTGCGCCTTTATGAGGCATATTTTCCAAAATAGAAAGCGCTTCAGGATACGGTAAACGCCGTATTAGGTCTGCAACAGGCCTGATTTTATATGGCGAACCGATGAGATATTTACTAATCGCTTTGTAACCAGATTCTGTATTTTTCATATTTCCGCCTACTTTACCGATGCTTTTTTATCAGAGCCTGCGTGTCCCCGAAAAATACGGGTGGGAGCAAACTCTCCAAGCTTGTGACCGACCAAATTCTCTGTAACATAAACAGCGATCCATGTTTTGCCGTTATATACAGAGATGGTTGCGCCTACCATTTCAGGAATGATAGTGGAGCAGCGGGAATAAGTTTTAATCGTTTTTCTTTCACCCGATTTGCTCAACTCCAATACTTTTTTATAAAGGCTCTTTTCGATATAAGGACCTTTCTTAACGGATCTAGACATATTTCCTTCCTATCTTAATCATTTCTTTTTACCCCGGCTTACGATAAATCTTGATGAGGGTTTATGTTTCTTTCTTGTTTTGAATCCCTTTGTAGGCTGACCCCAAGGAGTAACAGGGTGTATACCCTTGCTTCTGCCTTCGCCGCCGCCGTGAGGATGGTCGACAGGGTTCATTGACATACCGCGTACAGTCGGGCGGACGCCTTTCCAGCGGTTACGCCCTGCTTTACCCAATACGGTATTCATGTGGTCTTCATTTCCTACAGTACCGATTGTCGCGTAACATTTTTTAAACACCATTCTCATTTCACCTGACGGCAATTTGATTGTTACATAGTCGCCTTCTTTAGCGGCGATAAGAGCGCCCGCTCCTGCAGAACGCGCCAATTGACCGCCCTTGCCGAGTGTCAGCTCAATATTGTAAACGGTAAAACCTAATGGAATGTTTTCTAATGGGAGAGCGTTTCCCGGCTCGATGGGAGCATCAGGACCGCTGATGACTGTCGCACCTATTTTTAAATCTTTAGGAGCGACGATGTATCGCTTTTCGCCGTCTTTGTAAAAAATAAGGGCTACATTCGCGCTGCGGTTTGGATCGTATTCAAGAGAAGCAACCTTGCCCGGAATGCCGATCTTATCGCGTTTAAAATCAATCTGGCGGTATTTTCGTTTATGACCGCCGCCCTGATGACGGACGCTGATACGGCCGAACGAGTCGCGCCCTGATCCTGATCTTTTTCCCCTTGTAAGGGATTTTTCCGGTTTTGCGCCTTTAGTCAGCTCAGAATAATCCAAGCTGGTATATTGCCTCATACCGGGTGTTATTGGTTTATATGTCTTAATACCCATAATTCTACCTTCTTACCTTACACGCCTTCGAAAAGTGTTATTTTTTCGTCCTTAGGAAGTTTAACAATCGCTTTCTTCCAAGTTGATGTGACACCTTTCCGGTAGCGCAGCCTTTTCGGCTTGCCGCCTACCACCATTGTTGTACAAGAAATCGGATGCACATTAAACAATCTGCTGACCGCTTCCTTGATCTGCGTCTTTGTTGCTGATTGAGCTACTTTAAAGACATATTTTCCTTCTTCGCGCAATTGATTCGCCTTTTCAGAAAGAACAGGTTCGATCAAAATATCTTCGTAATACATTTTCTATATCAAGAAAAATCTTTATGATTTTTCAAGCCTCCTTATAAAAATCGTTCAAATTTTTTGCAGCGGTTTCCAGCATTAACACCTGACGGGCATAAAAAAGTTCATGCGCTGACAGGCGGTTAAAGGAAAGATATTTAAGCCAAGGGATATTTGCCGCCGCTCTTTTGATCATTGGATCGTCATCTTTAAGGATCAATACTGTCCTTAAACCCGGTTCAAAATTTTCTAATAATTTGACTAAATCTTTTGTTTTTCCTGATTCGATAGAAAAGTCTTCGACTATTTTTAAAATTTGACTTTGCGCTTTTAAACTAAGGATAGATTTAAGCGCCAGTCTTTTTGCTTTTTTCGGCATTGAGTAAGAAAAATCTCTGGGTTTGGGACCGAAGATTGTTCCGCCGCCGACAAGAATCGGTGATTTATTATCGCCTCTTCTTGCACGCCCCGTACCTTTTTGTTTATAAGGTTTTACATTGGAGCCGTGAACTTCCGCGCGTCCTTTTGTACAGGCATTACCCTGCCGTTTATTTGCAAGCTCGTTATTGATTGCATACCAGATTAAATCTTCATTAACAGGAAGGTTAAAAATATTGTCATCAAGGTTAATGGAACGCAATTCTTTTCCGTCTTTTGAATACACTTTATAGTTCATGTTTGTTATCCCCTCTTATGAACGGCTCTTCTTGACCGCTGAACGAACAAACACCAAACCTTTGTTGATGCCGGGAACCGCTCCCTTAACCATAATGAGCTGTTTTTCAAGATCAACTTTTATAACCTTAAGGCTCAAAACCGTTACCTTTTCCCGTCCCATACGTCCGGGTAATTTCCTGTTTTTAAATGTTCTCGCCGGATAGGTATTCTGTCCGGTAGAACCAGGTTCACGATGAAATTTAGAGCCGTGCGTTTTACGACCGCCTCCAAAACCGTGGCGTTTAACAACACCTTGAAAACCTTTACCTTTGCTTACGCCGCAAACATCAACATATCTGATGTTTTCCAGCACTTCGATTCCAAGTGTGTCGCCTACTGCAACTTTTTTCTTGAAAACGCTTTCGTAAGAAGCTTCAAAATCGCGAAGCTCGCAAATCTTTTTCTTTGGTTGGATATTCTCAGGAAACTGACCTGCTCTCGGCTTGATAACGCGGTTTTTCTTTGCATCATCAATGCCGACTACGACTGCGTCGTAACCGTCAGCTTCTGTTGTTTTTGTACCGAGTACTACATTGGGTTCGATCTTCATTACCGTTACCGGAAATAGATTACCCGCCTCGTCAAAAACTTGAGTCATTCCAATTTTTCTGGCATACAGCCCTAACATTGTTGTACTCCGTCTTCCGCACGCTATCTGACCAACTTTCAAGCGGTCAGACCGTCTGCGGTTTAATAACCTGACCGCAAGCGGTCAGAAACTCTTTACTGCTTGATCTCTACATCGACACCTGCAGAAAGTTCAAGCTTCATTAATGAATCCATTACTTCCGGCGAAGGATCGATAATATCTATCAACCGCTTATGTGTCCGCATTTCAAATTGTTCGCGGCTCTTTTTATTAACATGCGGTGAACGTAACACCGTCACTTTATTAATACGTGTCGGCAGCGGGATCGGACCTGTTACTTTTGCTCCGACTTTCCGCACCGCCGTAACTATTGATTTGGCGCTCTGATCTATTAACTCAACATCAAAACCGCGCAGCCTAACGCGAACGCGAATTCCTGGTTTTGCCATTATTCCTCCAATCTGATAATCTGACCGCTTTTCACGGTCAGAAAATCTGATAAATCACTCTACTCGATTATGTCGGTAACCTGACCGGAGGCTACTGTTTTACCGCCTTCGCGGATAGCGAAGCGGAGACCTTTTTCCATAGCAATCGGGTGGATCAGCTCACCGATAATTTCTGTGCTGTCACCGGGCATGACCATTGCAACACCTTCAGGAAGATTGACAGTCCCTGTAATGTCAGTTGTACGGAAATAGAACTGAGGACGGTAACCTGCGACGAAGGGTTTGTGCCTTCCGCCTTCCGCTTGGGACAGACAATAAATCTGACCTTTGAATTTGCTGTGAGGTGTAATTGAACCGGGTTTCGCAAGGACTTGACCGCGCTCTACTTCTTTCTTATCAATACCGCGCAAAAGCGTACCGACGTTATCGCCTGCCTGTGCATCATCAAGTAATTTGTTGAACATTTCTATACCGGTAATGGTTGTCTTTTTTGTAGGTTTAATACCGACAATTTCAACTTCTTCGCCGAGTTTAAGAACACCGCGTTCCACTTTGCCTGTTACGACAGTACCGCGTCCCTGAATTGTGAACACGTCTTCGATCGGCATAATGAAGGGCTTATCTGAATCACGTACAGGATCGGGGAAATATGAGTCCATTGCCTGAAGAAGCTCGTCAATACATTTTGTCGATTCTGCATTATCCGGCTCTGACATAGCTTTAAACGCTGATCCTCTGATGATAGGAATCTTGTCGCCTGGAAAACCGTTTGCCTTAAGAACATCCCTTACTTCTTCTTCTACAAGTTCGAGCAGTTCAGGATCGGCTTGATCGATTTTGTTAAGAAATACGATCATGTTCGGAACGCCTACCTGACGTGCGAGAATGATGTGTTCTCTTGTCTGGGGCATCACCGAATCGGGAGCTGATACAACGAGGATTGCCCCGTCCATCTGCGCCGCGCCGGTAATCATGTTCTTGATATAGTCCGCGTGTCCGGGACAGTCAATGTGTGCATAGTGGCGTTTATCTGACCTATACTCAAGGTGGCGTGTATTAATGGTAATACCGCGCGCTTTTTCCTCCGGCGCATTGTCAATTTCATCATAACTCATTACCTTGTCACCGAATTTTTTGGCGCAGTGCATGGTAATAGCCGCAGAAAGCGTTGTCTTTCCGTGATCTACGTGACCAATTGTTCCAACATTCATGTGGATTTTTTCTCTTTGAAATTTTTCCTTTGCCATTTTGTGTCCTCCTTATGGGCACTAAATTAATTTTTAGGTATAGATATAAACTATACCGAAGTGTAAATTTTTAATGAGAGGGAAAACGATAAACAGCGGGAATTCGGACATCGTAAGCTGTGTAAACAAGCATTACGCACAAGCAAATTCTTAACCACATTCGTTCCACCTATCTCAATTAACAGTTAATCTTAAGATCAACTGCCGGTTGCAAAGCAACCCGCCGCTGCCGGTAAACCGGTAAACAGCGAATGATCGGTTTGGATCTGATTACTGCGTTTCCAAAGAAACGCGCCAGTAACCAGCATGACCGCCTTATTAAGGAAGCGACCACACAAACCGCCGTGCAACATGAGAAAATCCTGCGGATTTTTCTCCGGAAAAACCCTTTCAGATTTTTCTCTGACATTTCCAGGAGCGTTTTTGTAACTCCGGTTTTAATCTGATTAATAGATTTTAACCTTTTTAAACCTCCTGACTTATCCGGTGCAATATTATGATGCACGGCAAGCACCTAACCATAAAATCAAATTGATTTAAAGGTCAGGTAATATTTCAAAGATCATCAAGTATTAAAAATACTTGGTTTGTGACTAAAGTCACCTGTGACATATGTCACTGCGGTTAAAGCCGCTTATAATTACCAGCGATAATGGGCAAAAGCTTTATTTGCCTCTGCCATTTTGTGGGTATCTTCTTTCTTCTTGAAAGCGGTTCCGGTATTATTATATGCATCTAAGAGTTCCGCTGCAAGACGGTCTCCCATGCCTTTTCCCGAACGGGCGCGCGCCGCACTGATTATCCATCTCATGCCGAGAGCCTCGCGCCTGCTTTCCCGTATTTCAACGGGAACCTGATAAGTCGCACCGCCGACGCGCCGTGACTTAACTTCGATAATCGGCTTTACATTATCTAAAGCTTTTAAGAAAACTTCAAGGGGTTCTTTCTCGGTTTTTTGCTGAAGGATTTCAAGCGCCTGATGAACGATACGAAGCCCGAGCGAGCGCTTACCTGCCCACATCATTCTGTTGACAAATTTTGATACAACAATGCTGTTATATTTAGGATCCGGAAGGATACCTCTGTCTATTGTTTTTTTCTTTCTTCCCATGATAAAACCTTATGCCTTTGGCCTTTTTGCACCGTATTTTGAACGTCCGCGTTTGCGATCGGCAACACCCAAAGTATCTTTTGCACCGCGAATAATATGATAACGCACGCCCGGAAGGTCCTTTACACGTCCGCCCCTGACTAAAACAACTGAGTGCTCCTGTAAATTATGCCCAATACCGGGAATATATGCTGTAACTTCAGTGCCGTGAGAAAGGCGCACACGGGCAACCTTGCGGAGGGCTGAATTGGGCTTTTTCGGCGTTACAGTCATTACACGAGTGCAAACACCGCGTTTCTGCGGGCATGACTTTAAAGCCGGGGATTTCGTCTTGGTGGTAATTTTTTTCCGTCCAAAACGAACCAATTGGTTAATAGTTGGCATTCGACAAAAACTCCTTCTTCGCACCCCCGCAGGGGTACAAGCTAGGGACAGTCCTAGAACGTCCCTTCATCGCCTTAAAAGAAAAATTAAAGGCTGGACTTTAAAATTAGCAAATATAAACAAAAAGGTCAATAGGGTTTTTGTTTTTTTCTTGATTTTTTTCAATGTTGGCATAGATTTGGAGTTTTGGGATAAGTTACGGAAAAGGTGACAGTCACCTACGCCACCCATAGCGTTGTCTTTTGGGGATATACACTATGGGTGGGGTGGGTAACGGACATCTTTCCTGCTATACTTTTAAGAGGAAATATACCTCATTCAACTTTGTTGTTTGGAGGGATTATTGCTTCGGTTGTTAGCTCAATCGTTGGACTTATTTTAGTATCAATTTTAGAGGAGAAATAATATGGATTCTACAACACTATTAGCTTTAGGACCTTTTATTTTTATAACAGTTTTTTCTTTAATCGGCGGCGCTTTCGGAATAATTTTTTATTTTTACGATAAAAAAAGAAATCCCGATTCTTATTGAAAAAAGACATTTAATTAAAACGCCCAACCAAGACCTATGTATGGGAATGGGATGAAAAGCTCCGGAGTTATTCTTCCTGAAATAGGTATTTTGATACATGTTTCAAGAAAAAAGCCTCCTGGATTTCCTGTATCAATTTTCCAACCAATTTCCGGTGAAATTGCAATTCCTAAAAAAGATTCGGTAATCTCCTGCCATCCAATATAACCATAATAAATAGAAGCAGAATGATAACCTAGACTTAGACCAATAAAGAATGTTTTTCCCCAAGGATAAAAGCGAAATGTTAAATCAACTCCAACTTCATCATATGAATATTCCCCATCAGCAAAAAATTGTGGTAATAAATTAGTAACTAAATAATAAATATTTCCTCCTAAAGATAGTTTAGGAGTAAGCATACGTTCATATGTCAGACCAATACCTATTACATTTAAATTCGCAGAAATCCAATTATTTTTTACATTTGCTAACTTTCCAGAAGATTGTCTGGAAGATGAACTTAAACGCAGAGGAGCTCCCCCTCTTAATAAAGAAGAAAGTTTTTGATCATTCCGAAAATTTATTGAAGCTGTATACTGAGATTTAATTTCTGCATTCACTGTGTCAACAGCATTAAGAAGAAATTTATATTCAATATCAACAAGTTCTAACGAACCGGTTATAATATATTCAATTCCTAATAACTGCCCGATATTTTGTATTGATTCCGTATTTAACAAATCATCTTTATTTAAATCACTTTGAAGATTTTGCAGTTGATCTTGCTCAAGTATGACAGGTAATATCCTGCGATTTCTTAATATATTTCCATTAAGTTCATCAATCACGTATTTATTAAGGTTTTCTGAAGGTGAAGTGAAATTTATAACAGAAACTTTTGTGTTTGCCGGTAAATCCCTGCCCATTTTTATTGCAGCAGCTAATATCGCTTCATCAAGTGTTTGTGCATTAATTAAAGAAATAAACATGAACCAAAAAAAAGCAAAGAATAACATTTTTTTCATTTTGCAGCCTCCGTTATGTAATCAACATTTAGTAAAAAAATTTACATTTTATATTTAATTGCAACGCCGCGCATTATGAATTTGTTTCTTTTAGCGAGTAGCATAATAAAGACTGTTGATGTTTCTATCTGATCGACCATAATATCAATCACATAATCACAATCAGGATATAACTTTCTTGCCGCCTTAAGAAATTCTATAAAACCAGGACGAGTTTCGCTTTCATATACAACCTCACCGAGAATTTCAAATTCTGTGTTTGTGTTGTTTGTATAAATAAACGGAGTTGTTGTTACAGTTGTACAAGCGGTTAATGCAAATAAAATTAAACATAGTATTCCGAAATAAAAGAACTTTTTCATAATTACTTCCTTTTCTTGATTTTTTGCACATCGATAGTCTTTTTAATTAAATTTTTTTAGTTATCGAAACACAATCTTATTAGTTGCCAGAATACAACTAAAAAAGGTGTTTTGTCAACACAAAAAGGTGGTAATAATTACTCTATATGGCTGATAAAGACATAGAAGAGGTTGAAGTTGATATATCCGCACAAGTAAAATTTTTTGCCGAAAGATTACGGGAAGAACGCGAAAAACAGAGAATTTCTCAGATGGATTTATCGTTTAAAGCAGGTTTATCTCAAAATCAAGTTAATTGTATTGAAACAGGAAAAAGAATTCCTACCTTACATACAATTTTAAGAATCTGTAAAGCGCTGGATATTAACCCGTCAGTGCTTTTTGAAACCCGCGACACAGAACGCCAGCAAGCAAAGGAAAAGATTATCCGGTTGCTATCTCAATATTGGTAATTATATTAAAACATAAATTATCCATATAAAATCTCAAACCCTCTGTTTTTTATGAAAGAACTTTAAATTAATAAAATTTTTTTAAAAATTCTCATTTTCGGTCAATCGCCGCGCATTTGCCGCCCATATATATGCATGAAAATAAATAGAAACTTAAAAGACAGCGTGTTCACTGCGCTGTTCTCAGACCCCGACTTGCTTCGGGAGCTGTACTGCGCGCTGGGGGGAGTAGACCTTCCTCCTGACGTGCCGGTTTCCATAAACACACTTGAAAATGTGATGTATATGGAATTAGAGGTTAAAGTAATAAACATCAACGAAGGTAAAAATGAAGAGATTGTAAAGCAATGTAAAATTCTTTCGGATTACAGTATCTTCATTTCTAAAATATATTCATTAATAAAGACACTTGGAAATAAAGAAGAAGCGGTAACGCAGGCTGTTAAATATTGCCATAAACATGATATACTAAAAGAGTTCTTGGAAATACACGGATCGGAGGCGCACAATTCTGCACCGCGTTAAGCGGTGTGGATGAAAAATGCAGCATTGCGTGGCGCACAATGAAGCCCATGAAATGAAAAATGCGCGAGGGCTTTAGCCCGAGCAGCGCGCCCGGAGGTAATATGTTATTGGAAGAATGGAATATAGAAGATGCAAAAGAGGTTTGGCGCGAAGAAGCGTTGGAAGAAGGACGCGAACAAGTGCTGGAATTACTGGAACAAGGGTTATCAATCGAAGAAATTAAAAATCGTTTATCACAGAAAGAAAAAAAATAATTTTTAAATAGTGCCTGACTTTTTAACTTATTAGAACGGTCAGGCACTCTCTTTAAATCGCCTCAACATAAACGCAATCCCGCAGCTCGTCAGCATGAACGCGTATTTTCCGTAATGCGCGTAACTCAATTTGACGGACGGTTTCGGGGGAAAGATCGAGTTTGTTGCCGATTTCTCTTAGTGTGTAGCGCTCGCAGCCGTTTAACTGGTAGCGGTAACTGATGATGTTTCTCTCGTTTTCTTTTAACTTGTTTAAAATGTTCATTGTGCCGTCATGAGAAATTTGCTTCATCAAATTTCGTTCGGGGCAGTAGGTGTAGTCTTCGTGAATTTCCATATTACTAACCGATTCGCCGTCGTTGGCATGATCAAATGACAGAGAATCTGCTGCCATGTTGATGTACGCGTCAACGTCTTGAACAGGAATTCCCATTTCGTTGGCAATATCAATATTCTTCGGCTGATGCATCAATGTTTGGCATAAAATGTGATATGTGCGCTGGATTTTACGTAAGGTTTCTTCTTTGCGCTGAGGTAAACGAACGATACGCCGCTTATTGGCAATGTACCGGCAGATGTATTGGCGAATCCACCAGCTTGCATAAGTGCAAAAACGCACGTTTTTTCGGTAATCGTATTTTTGCGCAGCCTGAATAAGCCCGATATTTCCTTCTTGAATTATATCCATTATAGAAATTGCAGCGATGCTGAACATTCCTGCAATTTTAACTACCAGCCTTAAATTCGAGTTAACAAGTTTGTGTAAAGCTGCTGTATTCCCATTTTGAATTTGTTTGGATAATTCCAATTCATCTTCAAAAGATAAAAGAGGAAAAACTTTAATCTGCTTAAAATATGTCTCAAGCAGATCATCACTTGGTTTAGACACTTTCTTTCGCATATTAAACCTCCAGCATTTATATAGCAAAATCTGTGCCAAGTGTCCCCTTAATTACAAAAAAGTGTGTAAGTCCTTGCTATATAAGGAATTAGGCAACTTGCATAATTTGATTACTTAAAGATTATTAATAGAAGTGTATAATTTATTATACTATCAATATTCATTTTTTAGGTGTGTGGAAAAGATGTCAGTCACCCATACTACATATAGCGTAATAAAACAATGATAGACACCATATATGGGGTTGGTGACTGACACCATTGTATGATAAAGTGATTTATGGCTTACGGAATTACAATGACGGAAAAAAACGGAGATGCTTACTACTTTGTTAAGTGGTCTCCGCTTTCTAAGGCAGATCGATACGAAATTATCACAAAAGTACCGTCGCTTGCAGGGATTTTTGAAGTTTATTGGATGGACGAAAATAACCGTCTGCGGTTATTCGTTGTCGGAAAGACCGATTACGGAGGACTTCGCAGCGAGCTGCGCCGTATTACCGATCCTGAGTTATGTAAGACCGATGAGAAAGCACGGAAAATCCTTGAAGAAAAGGAAATCTGGTATCGTTATTCGCCGACAGATTCATCAAATATTATGGCAGATGTAATTTGGTTTTTTATGCAGAATTATTTTCCCGATAACACTTCTGTAAACCATTCAGGGCGTTTTCAAAATATTTTCTTAAAAGAATCCGCACCGGATAAATTGATGTGGGTGCCTTGATATAATTATGATTGAATACATAGTACCCTCAAATATTGATGATAGAATTCTTGTCAGAGCGGCGCATATGCTGGAAAACGGAGCATTAATCGCTCTTCCTACAGATACAAGCTGGAGCATAGTCTGCTCAATAAAATCGCCTGCGGCAATAAAAAAACTCCGTAAACTTTCAGGGGAAAGGGACGAGCGGCATTTTACCCTTCTTTGTTCGGGTATTTCCCAATTTGTAGAAGTTTGCAGTTTGGACAATACGCGCTTTAGATTGATTAACCGTCTGTGTCCGGGACCTTATGTGTTCATTTTAAAAACTTTGCCGGGAACAGAAAAATTTCTTGATATCCGCCGTAAAGAGCTTGGAGTGCGTATCCCGGATTATTCTGTACCTATCCGTTTATTGGAAACATTAAAACACCCGCTATATTCGATTACAGCAAAAAAAAGCATGACAGGTAACAGCGAATGGGATGAAATTGTACATGAAAATGAGAACGAACTTCCCCCTATTCCTGAAGAAGAACTTTTTGAAAGCGGCTGGGAACTTGAAGAAATAGACGGTCTGGATTTAATATTGGACGGCGGCGAAGAGCGCGAACGCATTTTTTCTACAATACTTGATTTGAGCTCAGCAGAAGATATAAAAGTTATTCGTCAAGGTGCAGGCAAATGGCCTGCGTGATATGAAACACCCGGTTATATAATACCTATTCTTGAGAATTCCTTAAATATTCTTTATATTTAATAATAATGCTGAAGAAAGTAAAAAACACTTTATTATTAGTGTTCCGAAGAAGGGTTTTAGTCTTATTATCCCTCTTGGCGCAAATCTTTTTGTTTTTTGCATTGATTGCGGGAACCGGCGTTTACTTAAAATATTCGTATTGGGTTCTTACCGTTTTAAGCGTAATTGTCTGTATCTATCTAATTAATAAACATGAAAAAGCAGGTTATAAACTTATCTGGATTTTTCTAATTTTATTATTTCCGTTGTTTGGAGGGATTCTATATATCTCTTTAAACATTTGGTCTAATCCAAGAAAAATCAGAAAATCGCTCAACTTGAATATTAAAGACAGCAGAGAAGCTTTTTTTCTTCCCGGAAACAGACTTAATGAATTAGTCGATATTTATCCTGAACATAAAACAAACGCTTATTATCTTCAGGAATGTGCGGGGTTTCCTGTTTACGGAAATACAAGGCAAGTTTATTTTTCGTCAGGAGAAGCGTTTTTCTATAATATGCTGGAAGAACTGGAAAAAGCAAAAAAATATATTTTTCTTGAGTTCTTTATAATTAAAGAAGGGCATATGCTCGATTTTACTTTAGCAATTCTTGAAAAAAAAGCCGCCGAAGGTCTTGATGTAAGAATTATGTATGATGACTTAGGATGCTTTTTTACTTTACCGGCAGATTTTCAAAAAATGCTGAAGCAAAAAGGAATAAAGAGTTATGTTTTTAACAGGTTCAGACCGATTGTTTCTTCGCTGCAAAACAACCGCGATCACAGAAAACTTATTTCGATAGACGGCAAGGTTGCATTCACCGGCGGATTAAATCTTGCAGATGAATATATCAATGTGGTAAAGCGTTTCGGTCACTGGAAAGACGCGGCTATTATGATTGAAGGCGATGCAGCGTGGTCACTTACATTAATTTTCTTGCAAATGTGGAATTTAGGTTTTAAAGAGAAAGATAATTATGCGTCATTTTTTCCATGGAGAGAAAATATACTTGATCATACGGCAGAAGGTGTCGAAGAAGGTTTTGAATCATGGGGATATGTTCAGCCGTATGCTGACAGCCCGATTAACAGGGAAAATGTAGGTGAACACGTTTATATACAAATTATTAATCAGGCAAAAGACTATGTGTATATCAGCACTCCTTATTTAATTGTAGATGATAATCTTCTTTCTGCATTATCGCTTGCGGCAAAAAGCGGCGTTGATGTGCGCATAATTACACCTCACCGCTGGGATAAATGGATGGTAGCGATTACCTCACGCTCATATTACCGCAGACTAATTCAAGCAGGCGTTAAAGTTTATGAATACACATCCGGGTTTAACCACGGTAAAACTTTTGTTTCTGATGATAAAATAGCGACGGTAGGAACAACAAACCTTGATTTCCGCAGTTTGTATCTTCACTATGAATGCGGTGTACTTATTTATGAGAGTGACACAGTTGCGGATGTAAAAAAGGATTTTTTAAATATACTGCCCGGCTCTCAGGAGATAACTTTAAAAGATTGCGCCCGCAATGTATTTCAGAAGGTAATACAAGATGTACTGCGTATTTTCGCACCTTTAATGTAATAAAATAGTATAGTTAAATAATTTTTCTTTCCGCAGCGATACGAATTGCTTCAGCAAGATTTTCCGCACCCAGTTTCATGTAAATATTATTAATCAGCATTTTAACTGTGTTAATCGAAAGATTGCGGCTTGAGGCTATTTCATAACGGGAAAGCCCGTGCGAAAGGTCTGTAAGAATTTCATTCTCTCTCGGAGAAATAATTATATTATCCGATATTCCTTTTGCTTGTTTGTATTCTGTAATAACATGGGCAAGTCTTTTTGAATAAGATGCAGATTTTCTGTTAATTTCTTCCAGCCATGATTTAGGAATTTTTCCTTGTTTCTTCATTGCAAATGATGTAAGGGTGCGCATATCTTTTCCAAGTTCGATAAACGGCATGATAATATTGTTAGGTGACGCATTTTCATACGCTTCTTCGAGTAACAATAACGCTTTTTCTTTGTCTTTTAATTTATAATAAGTACATGCTTCTATCGCAAGCATTTCTATTCTGCCGAATAAATACGATTCGCGTTGTTTCATGTCATTTATATACGAAAGTAACGGTGAAAAATCTCTTGTCACGTAACAGTAACGCCCCTTCATCTGATTAGCGTAATTTTCTACATAACCGGCATGAGCATAAAGCGAAAAATTATCTTTTAACCAGTCCGGTACTTTTTCAGGTATACCAAGCATACAGTAATACCAGCAAAGAGATATATCGTAATCTATAAAACGGCTGAAATATTTTGGGTGATTTAAATCTACATTTGTTTTCATTTCCTGCAAGTTTTTTTCCGCTTTTTCAAAATTTCCCTGTAAAACATTGATTCTTAACAGATAGAATAACCCTCTGTGTATTAAACCGTAGCGTTTCATTGAGTATGCAAGATTCATACCGTGCGCTATCAACGCTTCTGCCGCCTGCATATCTCCTTGATAAAATTTAATTTCTCCTCTGCCCAAATCATCTTCTCCTGAATTAAATTCAATAAAACATTTCGATATATAATGTATACCGCGCTGTACCGCATTTATATAATCTTCCAGAGCGCCTTTTCTTGATGTACCGACAGCGCAAATCCAAGGTCCGGAAGTCATGACAATTAAATTTCCCGGATCAATCGGATTGGAATAACACTTAGAAAGTTTTTCATAATAAAGATCAAAATCGTAAACATCTTGGAATATGCACATTGATGTGCGTATTATCGCCCAGCAATAATATATACTGCTCAATGATCTTCTTTTAAATTCACCGTCCGGAAATGCTTTAAATCTTTTTTCATATTCAGCCGCTTTTTTTTCCGCTTCTTTAAACAAACCTTTACAAATAATTGTACGTAAATGCGTTGAAGCAAGAAAAAGAATTGTATCAAACACATCTTGCGAAGCGCGTTCAAGTATATCTGCTGTAAAACAAGAAATATCATAAGGTATTTGCGGAGGAGAGCCTATGAATATATTTACTATCGAAGTATAGTCCTTTATTTTTTCATAATATGATAATGCATCGATTTTAAATCCGTTTTGATTGCACCAAACACCTGCAATTGTATAAGTTTCACGTATTTGTTCATGTTTTAAAATGTTTTGTTTTGTTGCAAGAAATTCCAAAAATAAAGGATGAATTAAAAATGTATTAATAAAAGTATCTCGGCGCACATATGCGTTTTGGCGTTCAAGTTCGTCAATCAAATTTTTATCCGATCCTGCAAGCTGCGAGATAAGATCAACAGAAAGATGATCAATTAAAGAAAGACGAACCAAAAATATTTGCAAAGGCTCTGATAAATAATTCCAAATTTCACTTTCCATAAAACGAAAAATGTTTGACTTCATTGCATTACGCAAATATCCTTCATAACCCGGTGCTTTTTTATATGTTCGTGCAATATAATTAATTGCAAACGCCCATCCTTCTGTATCATTCATAAGCTGGCGCAGACTATCGGGCTGAAGCGAAATATTCTGCAATTTAAAATATTGTGAAATCTCGTTAGGTGTAAATTTTAATTCATCTTCGCTGATATTATAAATTAAATCGCCGGAAATTAAACCTGCCGTATTAAGTTTGGGTGTGGAACGTGAAATTAAAAAGAGTGTAATACCTATCGGTAAATTATTTATCGCTTCTTCTACAAACTTCATAACAGCTGGATTTTCTATATAATGACAATCATCAAAAACAATGATACGTCTTTTCTTGCCTGCATGAACCTGTAAAAAATTAATAAATTGATTTATTTTTTCTGCTGTATCAGGAAATCCCAGTTTCTTTAATGACTCTCCGAATGCAGGATTTATCTGCATCATACTAAAATTAAAATTTTCCCAAAAACGTCCGCCGAAATTATCGCGTTCTGAAAGCTGCACCCAAACAACAGATGTCTGATATTCTTGAACAAAATCATAAACCGAAGTAGTTTTGCCGTAACCTGCTCCGGCACAAACTACGATTAATGGATATTTCATAGCTTCAGTAAACAACTCATTTAACCGTGTTCGCTTAAAATGATAATCGCCGCTTACTGATTTTGCCGCGCTTGATATGTGATTTTCATCTTCTTGTATATGATTTAGTTTTTCAAGATTTTGCATCTTTATTTAATATGCAACTCCTTTTTAGATTTATAATAAAATCCTATCCATCATTTTTAATGATGTCAAGAAAAATTTGTATTATTTTTGGAAATTTCTGTTTTTTTAAATTAGTATAAATTCTTTTATTTTATTTTCTCGTTTTTTCCATCCTACGGTTATAGAATCTCTTGTCTGTCTGTTTGATCATTCTATCTAAATTCGATACTATCAACTTTATATTATGGAAACAATAAAAACAATTTTTTCATGGCTGCCTCAGCTTTTAAACGGCGCTAAAATTACTGTAGGTTTAACTGTAGTATCAGTTTTAGCAGGATTGACTTTAGGACTCTTTCTTGCACTGGGAAAGATTTCAAAAAATATAATCCTAAAAAAATTATCAAGTTTTTATATTTTCTTTTTTCGCGGTACGCCTTTATTAATGCAATTGTTTTTTATTTATTATGCTCTGCCAAAAATTATACCTTTTTTTACAATAAACAATCGTTTCCTTGCTGCATTTATCGCTTTCGCATTGAATTGCGCCGCTTACTGTGCGGAAATAATCAGAGCGGCAATTCAAAGTATAGACAAAGGTCAATTTGAAGCTTCCCGCGCGTTAGGTTTAACTAATCTGCAAACAATGCTGTATGTGATAATCCCGCAAACAATCAGGCGGATAATTCCTCCGGTAGGAAATGAATTTATTATGATGCTGAAAGATGTTTCTCTTGTTTCAATGATCGCGTTAGTTGATATTACAAGAGTTATGAGAAATATCGAGAACTCCACAGGTTCTGTTCTTGTTTATATCCCTGCAATGCTGCTTTATTTGATCATTACAGCGGTTTTTGAATTTATTTTCCGCAAACTGGAAAAAAAATATTCTTTATACGGAGAATAAGATCAGAATAAATTCATCTTGCCCTGCATAGTTTTATAGATTATACTGATAATTAATTATGAAAGTTAGTATAATAATTCCGGCATTAAACGAAGAAAAAATACTGCCCGGTCTTTTAGATAGCATCAAAGCTCAGGATTTTAATGAGTACGAAGTAATAATTGCTGATGCTAATTCAACTGATAAAACAAGAGAGATTGCCCAAAGTTATGGATGCCGTATCGTAGACGGCGGATTACCTGCCGCAGGCAGAAATGCAGGAGCAAGAGCTGCAAGCGGAGAATTTTTATTTTTTTTAGATGCAGATGTAGTTTTACCGCCCGGGTTCATCAGAAATGTTTATAATGAGATGCAAGATCGCTATATTGATTTAGCTACATGCGAAATAAAACCTCTTTCCGATTACCGTTTAGATAAAGTTATTCACCGTATGATCAATCTTGCAATCCTTCTTAATTTATGGTTAGATCCCAAAGCATTCGGTTTTTGTATTTTCGTAACAAAGCGTCTTTTTTTTAGAACAGGCGGCTTTGACGAAACAATTTATGTTGCAGAAGACAACGACTTTGTTAAACGCGCTTCTATTCACAGAACACTGCGTTATCTTACTTCAGCTCATATATTAGTCAGTATCCGCCGTTTTGAAAAAGAAGGGCGTTTTGCATACATGAAGAAAGGAATAAAATTAAATATGTACCGTGCATTTATGGGAGAAATACGCAATGATAAAGTCGTTAAATATGAGTTTGCGGCATTTGATAAAATTGATAACGATTTAGATTCAAATTTTTTAGACAAGATAGAAATGCAGCTTCTTAAAATAGAAAATAATTACATTACATTTAATAAAGATTCAATTTTAAAAAAGAAAATGAACATGAAAGTTGATACAAAACAACTTCGTCCGCAAATAAACGATTATGCTCATTTAATTAAAGAATTGGATGAATACTTAAGCCGTAACGAACGGCGCGAAATATGGTTGCTTAAATTAATTAATTTTTTTAGACCAAGACGCGCAGCGAAAGCGGCTAAAGAAGCAAATAATAAAAATTTAAATTCATCAAACGCTGCTTCTTTGGATGATTAAAAATGAAATCATTTAAAGAACTTGGCATTAATTCCATTCTAGAAAATAAATTAAAAGAACGCTCAATAGAAAATCCAACCGCCATTCAAAATCTTGTTATTCCAAACTTGCTTGCAAGAAAAAATATAATATTCCGCTCTGCAACAGGAACAGGAAAAACTTTCGCTTATCTATTACCGTCTTTGCAGCTCCTTTCTGAAGAAAACGTCAATTATCAGCAAGGACCTGTTCTGCTTATAATAGCTCCTACATTTGAACTTTGTTCGCAGATTAAAATAGAAGTTGACTTTTTAACAAAAACTCACAAACAAGGTTTGACATCTGTCCAGTTAGTAGGTTCAATAAAGATAGATAAACAAATTGAAACACTAAGAAAAAATAAACCTGCGATTGTAATCGGAAACCCAGGAAGAGTGCTTTCCCTTGCAAAGATGGGAAAATTAAAATTAAACAATTTACATTTTTTAATTCTTGATGAGGCAGACAGGCTTACAGTGCAAGAGTGCATTGAAGAAACAACCGAGCTATTGGAACTAATCGGACGTTTTAATCAACGCACACAATTAAAACAAAACAGTATTTGTTTTGCCGCTTGTTCTGCAACAGTCAGTAAAAAAACAGGGATGCAATTAGGACCTTTATTTAAAAACGCAGAAATAATCGAAAGTGATGATCATGAAATACTTACAGAGTATATTGAACACTGGGCAATCTTCAGCGAGAAGAGGCGAAAAGATCAAACACTTCGCTCTCTTTTATCAGCGTTAAATAATGCGGCGGGAAAAAAATCTCCCGTTAAGGCACTTGTATTTACAAGCCGCAATGATGATGCGCTATTTATTCTTTCGCATCTTTTGCATCATCAAACAGCGGCAGAAGGTCTTTTCAGCAAAGTAAGTAAAAAACCAATATCAATTACGGCGCGAAAAGAAGCCCTCGATTCTTTTCGTAACGGAAATGTTAATGTGCTTGTTTCTACTGACCTCGCTGCACGCGGCTTGGATATTCCTGACATCACTCATGTTATAGCTCTTGACGTTCCGTCTGACAGCGAATTTTACATTCACCGTTGCGGCCGCACAGGGCGTGCAGGAAAGAAAGGCATTATGGTAACAATCGGTGATGAAACACAGATGCGATTACTTGCCGCGATGGAAAAAAAACTAAAAATAAAAATATATCCGAAAGAATTACATTACGGAAAAATTACCGCCCCTTTGCCTATAGAAGATGATGAGTAAACGCGTGCTAATTTAAATGCGCGTTCTTTACCATCTTTAGAATTTCTTTTTCATGTCCTGGTTTACGTCCTAATTTAATTCCTTCAGGCTTGCATCGTGCAAGAGCTTCTTTGGTTCTTTGTGACATTAAATTACGTTCAATTTCCGCAGATAAACCAAAGGCGGAAGTTTGCACCAACACTTAGACAATGAGATAGAATTGACATTATCATAAATAAATTTTTTCCAAGACGTGAAAATTCTGACCAGATAATAATATCATCCTGTTTGATATCTTTTAGAAACATACCCAATTTTCGCTTGTCTGAGGATTTTGTTCCTCTTATTGTCTATTCAATCCATTGTCCTACTATAAGCTTATTGCTCTTGTAGAATTTTTCAATTTCGTACTTTTGATTTTTAACTGTCTGCTTGTCAGTACTTACCCTGATGTAACCGTATACCAATATAAACCTCTTGTTTTTTACAAGATAAAACAGTTTATAACACGGAAAAACAAGGTTAAAAATAAGTTTTTGCCAAACTAAAAGATGATTTTTGCCAAATTACATGCGTGTTTACTACATAAAAGCATATCAATTTATCCAGAATCTTGTTTTAATCCACGCACCCCAAAAAAAGTTCGGCTATTACCTCGACCTTAACCCGTCTTCCCGCCAATGTCAACACAACCACCCCTACTGCATTCCCCCTCAAAATACGCTATAATACCCTCATGACCAAAAATAATGTAATCCCAATAGACCGATACGGCTACGACTTCATTCCTGCGGAATATCTCCCGAAAGGTGAAAATGAATATTGGCTGCGTAATGCTCAGCAAGCAGAGCGTTTTTCAAAAAAGCCGGATGATTGGCGTAAACTAAAACCCGAAGAGATTGAAATACTTTTAAATAATAAAAATTTTTGCGCGAACTGGAATGATTTTCTTGTTTGCGATCCTTTTGATCCTGCGTTGATCCGCAATTCATATTTTTATGGATTGATTCGCATCGGTACTTTACGGAATGTTCTTTTAAAACATCATGATTTTTGTGTACCTGCGGGAATTCGTTACAGCACGCTTATTTCCTGCGATGTCGGCGATGATTCTGCTATTCAAAATTGCGCTTATGTTTCAAATTATATAATCGGGAACAATTGTATTTTATCAGAAGTAAATGAATTGCAAACAACATATCATGCAAAGTTCGGCAACGGCGAAATTAAAGAAAGCGAACAAGAAGATGTGCGTGTCTGGATCGATGTGATGAATGAAGCGGGCGGACGTTCCATTCTTCCGTTTGATAATATGATCGCGGCAGATGCGTATCTTTGGGCGGCGTATCGTGATGATATTGCGCTTAACAAAAAGTTAACAGAAATTACTCAAAATCAATACGGCGGTGTTCTAGGGCGTTACGGTATAATCGGTTCGAACTCTGTTATTAAAAGCTGTAAGATCATCAAAGATACAATGATGGGTGATTGCACTTACATTAAAGGTGCAAATAAATTAAAAAATATTACGATCTTATCTTCTGCCGATGAGCCGACGCAGATAGGCGAAGGTGTTGAAATCGTAAATGGTATTGTCGGGTATGCATGCAATGTTTTTTACGGATCAAAGGCTGTGCGTTTTGTTATGGGCAGAAATTGTAATTTAAAATACGGTGCGCGTCTTATTCACTCGGTGTTAGGTGACAATTCCACTGTGTCATGCTGCGAGATTCTCAATAATTTGATCTTTCCTGTTCATGAGCAGCATCACAACAATTCTTTTTTGATAGCAAGTCTTATTCAGGGAATGTCAAATATGGCGGCGGCGGCTACTATCGGCAGTAATCATAACAGCCGCGCAAATGACGGTGAAATACAGGCGAAGCGCGGTTTTTGGCCCGGTCTTGCTGTCAGTTTAAAACATACAAGTGTTTTCGCCTCCTTCATTATTATTGCAAAAGGCGATTATCCGTCAGAGATGAATATCTCTCTGCCGTTTGCTCTTGTAAATAATAATGTGTTTAAAAATCGCCTTGAAGTGCTGCCTGCTTTTTATTGGATGCATAATCTTTACGCTCTTGAGCGCAACTCATGGAAAACTAAAAACCGCGATAAACGAAAAATAAAAATTCAACACATTGAATCTGACTATCTTGCACCTGACACCGCCGAAGAAATTATTAACGCTTTATCACTGATTGAAAATTTGTTAGACGAAATGGGGATAAAATATTCAAGTCAAACTCCTGATGATGAAAATTATGTCCGCGAAATATCATGTCCCGGATTTGAACACAGTAACCGCGATCAAGTGATAATTAAACCGATTGAAGCGATAACTTCGTACCGTCAGATGCTTCGTTATTATGCAATTAAAACAATAATTGAGTATTTCGATACACATCCCGATACAGATTGCCGTTTTTTAATTGAGCTGCAATCGCCGTCACCTTCAGAGCGGATTAAAAATTGGACTAATTTCGGCGGGCAGATTGTCCCTTCCGATCGAATTGATGAGTTACGCGAAGATATAAACGCAGGAAAATATAAAACATGGGACGAGATTCATAATGTGTACAATCAATGGAATGATGATTATCCGCTTGGCAGATATTGTCATGCATGGGCTGTACTTGCATATCTTGCAGGAACAGATTCACCTATAGATATTTACACCTTAAGACAAGAAATTGAATCAACTTTTGAAACACGCAAGTGGATAGATGATCTTCTTTATGAAAGCAGGCACAAAGATTTTTTCAATCCTTTTAAACAAGCAACTTTCCGCAACGCACAAGAAATGGAACAAGTACTTGGAAAACCTGAAGATAATACTTTTATCCGTCTTTATAAAACTGAAAGTGAAAATTTTATTAAGAAAATTGAAAGAGTTCTTGCACGTTTAAGAAAGTAAAATCTTTTTATTGCTCAGACTTTTGCCCGCCTTAAACGCACATTCTCAATATCATAACTGAAAAGTTCTCTCAGATCATTTAGCCCAAGCGCCATCAGCGCCATGCGGTCGATGCCGATTCCCCACGCGGCGACAGGTACGTCCACTCCAAGACTTGCTGTTACTTCGGGGCGGAAAATACCAGAGCCGCCGAGTTCAAACCAACCGAGTACCGGATGTTTGATATGCACTTCAACTGACGGCTCTGTAAAAGGGAAATAACCGGGAACATATTTTACTTCTTTTGCGCCGGCAACTTCGCAGGCAAACATTTCCAGCATTCCAAGTAGAGTGCGCAGGTTGACGTTTTCACCTAACACGATTCCTTCAGTCTGATAAAAATCGGGAAGGTGGGTAGCATCTACACGGTCGTAGCGGAAACAGCGGACAATGCCGAAATATTTACCGGGTATTTTTGCAGTCGGCAATTGCTTTGCAGATAACACAGTCCCTTGCGAGCGCAGAATAAGACGCTTTGTAAAATCACGATCAAAACTGTAATTCCACCCGCGGCTGCCCGTTGCGCCGCCGTTTTCATGAGCGGATGCAACATTGGAAAGCCACGGCTCATCAATTGAAGAGGCGCGTGCAACTCCGTCTTTTGAATTTTTCGGATCAGCAATACTGTATGCGTCATGAATATCTCGTGCTGAGTGAAACTGCGGCATGAAAAGAGCGTCTGAATTCCAAAATTCAGTTTCAACTAACGGACCGTCAAATTCTTCAAAACCAAGAGAAGCGAGTTTATCTTTTACATTTTCCAAAAACTTTGCATAAGGGTTACTGCGCCCCGGCGTTAGGCGCACAGGAGGGGTTTTTATATTATATGAGCGGAAAGCTTTTCCTTTCCAGCTGCCGTCTTCAAGCATAGCCTGAGTCAGAGAGCCGATTTCATCTCCTGTAATTCCTGCCGCTTTAAGAGCGTCTGCCGCTTCAACAGCGGAATCGGTGAAACCAAAGTAGACCGTTTCACGGTCTATCTGACGGAAAGGCGCATCGGCGGCACCTCTCTTTTTCGCGATACCTGCCATAACTTTTTTTTCCGCATCACTTAAAGAAGATTCGGAAATCGCAAACCCTGTTTGTGCGTTTGTCATTCCTTTTTCGAGCAAACCGCGAAGGACAGTAAAAAGATCGGCTGCAGGCTCTTTTAAAATGATCACATTTTTATCGCTGTCCATTGCAAGCACGCCGATTTTTGAAAGACTGCCGAATGCGCTGCCGATATCTTTATTTTCGATTTTTAATTCCCGCGCAATATCGGGTAATTTTAAAGTTCCCGGTTTTGATTTTACAAGCGCGATAAATCTTTCTTCGGGGCTGCCTTTTTCTTTCCATTCGCGCCCAAGATCGGTTATTTCAAAAAAGATCGCAGTTTCCCTTCGGATTTCGCTGACAAGCTCCTTACCTGTAAGCCATGAAAGCGCCTGATTGCCGTTTCCCGGTTTGAAACCCAAGTCCTGCTCAACCTTTTCGATTGTAAGTTCATCACCTTTTTTATAGGAAAGAAGGATTCTCACCTCTAAAGGATGTAAATTTTTTACAATACTTAGAATTTTGATCGACATATTCACCTCTGCAATATATAATTATAAAAACGTGAAATTCTTGTGGTTATTAAAAAATTATCAAAATAAATCACACTGGTCAAGATAAGAATTTCATATTTTTATATAACGGAGGATTATCATGGCAAACATGGAAAAAGAAATGATTTCATGGACAAATAAATTATCATGCGGAGTAAAAATAATTGACGATCAGCATAAGGGTTTAGTCAATCTGGTAAATGAAATGTTTAATCATGTTACGGGAAATATTCAACAAGAAAGGGATTATTTTAACAGAGTGATTCAGGAAGCGGTCAATTATGTAAAAATACATTTTGCTACAGAAGAAAAATTAATGATAGCGACAAAATTTCCGGGCTATCCTGATCATAAAAAAGAACACGAAAGTTTTATCCTTGCGGTTGTAAACAACATTAAAGAATACGAAGCGGGAGGCAGAATCACTTTATCAAAGTTTTCAAGATTTTTAAAAGATTGGATTTTATCTCATATCGCGATGCAAGACAAACGATATTTTGAGTACTTCAATAAAATCGCCACGCGGAAAGCAGACGGAAAATTGAGCATTACGTCAGATGATGTTAAGAACGGGTAGAAGCTCTTGCAAGCCACTATAAAAAATGATATATTTAGCTTAGAGGAATAAAAATGGCTGCTAAAATAAAACCTGTAGAACCGACAGTAATAAAAGATAAAAAGATCATTCAAGAAGTGATCGCACAGGTTCGCCGAAAACCTTCTGTTAAAGATAAAAAATGGGCTGAAGAACGCCGTAAATTATTTCAAGAATTGGCGGCAAAGTGAATTCCTCCAAGAAAAAATCCATTCTCACAGATAAACGATTATTTTCTTTAGTACAACTTAATGAGAAAATTTCATTAGAAAGTTTTCATTGTCAAATAGATGAATACAACAATTATTTATTTAATGAAGCAATCAGATCACAAAAAGATCAAATGGCTCTGACGTGGCTTCTGCGAGAACGCTCTTCAGAAATCATTGTCGCTTATATGTCACTGATATCAGATGCAATAAAATTATCTGCAACAGAAAAAGAGCTGCATCAGTTGGATTATCATTTCAAGACAATTCCTGCCATGAAAATAGCAAAGTTAGCTGTTTCAACCGCCTTTCAACAAAAATATAAAGGTATTGGTACACTCATGATAGAAATGGCGATCCAGATCGCTGAATCATGTAATGAACAACACTTCGCCTGCCGTTTTATCACAGTAGATGCTGATATTGAACACAATGAAACCGTTTTTAATTTTTATGAAAAAAACGGTTTCATTCCTAACGAAGAGATTAAAGGAAAAAACAGAAAAACAATAAGTATGCGCAGAGATATTTTATTTCGGGCATGAAAAAATATTAATAATTCAGAATAACCGGTAACAAATTTATTTACTCATAACCTTATGCATCTGCTCACTGAGTTTAACCGCTTCTTCCTGAGTGGGTGCTGATGTTTGAATAAAAACGCCCTTGCGCCCGAAGAAATCAATTAGTTTTTTTGAGTAGGCGGCAAAATCTGTCACTCCGTCATCAAGATGATCCCAATAAAAATGGCGCAGGCAAAGCGTGGTTTTTCCTGCCGCAGCATCGCGGACTTTTTCCCAATTTTGCACTTGCGGAATCGTAAAGTCCAAACCTTTCAAACCCGGTATCTCCGTCATCGCTTCCGCAACATTTGAAACATCGCCGCATGAATGTACCACAATGCCGCCGAATTCCTTCGCTATCATTGCGTTGTACTTTACACCGAACTCGCGGTATAAGTTAGGTGACAACAGCGCGGCAGTATCGTCGCTGACACGGATTCCCATTTCCTTAGGCACATACCAAAATTCATGGCTTACACCGTAAAGGTTCGTTATGCGCTTTAGCATCTCACGAATATAGCCGATTGTCGCTTCAGTAATTTTTTCCATGAGCGCGTGCACTTCGTCAGGATAAACAAGAGTGGCTTCGATAAAACCTGTGTATTCCCAAATGAGAGACGCTGTAACAAGCGGCGAAGGAACATTGACAACCCTAAGCGGAATTTTTGATTTTGATTGCAAAGCCTCGATATGTTTCCATGCCTGTTCAAAATAGAGATTGTTGACAGGATCGGGAACTTTCAATTTATAGACATCATCAACATTTTCTTCGCGGATAAGACATTCAACCCAAGGGTCTGCTTCATCATTGGGTTTACACTCGCAGCCGAACGCGCCTGCTACAATGTTGATACCTTGATTCGGCTTTATATTGGAGAAACCGTAATCATAAATACCCTCGCGTTTTTTTGCATGATCTTCCGCCCACTCAATTTCCGCATCGGGGTTATCGTAAAACTTTTTTGTCGCCATGTGCATCGGTCCGACTTCGATTACGAAAGGGACTTCATTCAATTCATCCATAGACGGCTGATTACCTATGCGCCAATTTTCTTCGATTAATCTTTTTTTTATTTCTATACTGAGAATTTCCGGCATTTTTATCTCCTGTAGGGATAGTATAGCTCAGTTCTATGTATTCGTATAGATAGCAAAGTATTTGAAGACTTTATATTTATCAATAATAACTGTTCAATTTTTTCATTGAAATGATTTAATTATCTCTCTGCTCTTATCTGTCAAATATTGATCAATAATTGCATACGGAATTTCTATCTGTATTATTCCATTGCTGTACGGAGTAATAGAATAAGTATTCCAAATTAACGCAATATTTCCTTTGCTAAAGTTAATTGTATCGGGAGACCAGATTTCCTGCCGTAAAAAATAATTAATATTATATTCGGATTCTATCACACTTCTTAATAAAGCGTCAGGTATTTGATTAATTAAATCATTAATATTTAGTAATCTTTCTTCAGATATATCTATAATAAAATATTTTGTTTGATAATTTCCATGTGCTGCACCGCTGTAATAAAAATAATCATCGTATTTAATAATTATAAACGATTCATTATGATTAACAATTGAATAATTTTCCATTAAATAATAATTAAACAATATATCGATGTCATCTTCTTTGCTCATCCCTTGAAGATTAATATTATCGATAAATTTTTTTTCTCTGTATTCCATGTACTCATCAAAATTTTTGTCTGCGTATATTAATATTTTTATAAGATCATTAATTTTTCCTGAATTACCAATATTTTCCAAATGAAATTCAAATTCAAAACGATGAGATTCTAAAATTATTTTTTCATATTGATAATCTTTTTGTATAATTTCCGGAGGTTTACTGCAGCTTAAAAAAATAATAGCAAATAAAGAAAATGTGAACCATAACCGAACTGCTTTTGTATACCCTGTTTGTTCAGTGAATGTTCCCTTCTTGATCGATTTGTCATTTTTCATATTATTAATATATCTATAATTTAAAAATTTCGCTTTTAAAATGATTTACATTAATTCGTTTCTTATTAAAATTCGCAGCGCTTCCACAGCGGTTTTTATTGCAGGCTCAGTATCGTGACAGCGCGGATTATCAAGCCCCGCTTTTTCACGCTCTTGATTCCACACAACGTTAAGTATGCATCCTGCTCGCGCACCTAAAACTTGACTGACGATAAAAAGAGCCGCGCTTTCCATTTCAGATGCAAGGCAGCCTGCTTTTTTCCACGCAGCCCATTTGTTTTTAAGCTGATATCCTACGGGCATACGGTCAGGGCTATGCTGACCGTAAAAAGAATCTTTGCATTGTACAATTCCTGTATGCCATTTTTGCCCTGTTCTTACCGCAGCTTCTACAAGAGCGTTTGTAATATCTAAGTTTGCAACAGCGGGGAACTCTATCGGCACATATTCGCGTGTTGTCCCTTCCATACGGATCGAACCTGTAGCGATGACAACATCCCCTCCTGTTACCTGAAGCGCAATACCGCCGCAAGTTCCAACTCTGATAAAATTCCGCACCCCTGTTGTGAAAAGCTCTTCTACACCGATAGCCGTTGAAGGACCGCCCATGCCTGTAGACATAACCATAACTGTTTTGCCGTCAATTTCACCTAACCAAGTTGTATACTCGCGGTTCTGGCAAAAAAAACGCGGATTATCAAGATAAGCGGCTATTTTTTCAACACGACCGGGGTCTCCCGGCAATATTGCGTATAACGCTCCGTGTGAATCATCAAAACCAATATGATACTGTTTTTCCATATTACCTACCTTCTTCCCTTATCATAAGGGATTCCTGCCGCTCTTGGCGCCTGCGAGAATTTTGAACTGAAAGCAAGCACTACAAGAGTTGCGATATAAGGTATCATTTTGTAAACATAACTTGGAATGGGAATAGTCCTCATAAACTCAATGCCTGAATAAGATGATGAAATCGCTTTCATTAAGCCGAAGAAAAATGCGGCTGCCAGTATTCGCCCCGGTTTCCATTGACCGAAGATTAAAACCGCCAGAGCCAAAAAGCCGTAACCTGAAACCTCCGCATTAAATTGCGTAGAAGTCGGTATAACAAACACAAGGCCGCCTAAGCCTGCAAGAGCGCCTGAAATCATTACACCTGCGTAGCGCATAGCATAAACATTGATACCGGCAGAATCTGCGGCTTGCGGATGTTCGCCGCAGGCGCGAAGACGCAAACCAAAACGGGTTTTGTAAAGAATCACAACAGACAATGCAAGGATTAAAAAACCCAAGTATGTTGTTATATATGTGTTTTTAAAAAGCAAAGGTCCCAAAACAGGAATATCACCTAACAGCGGGACTTTATCTATTCGGAATTCGTTTTTAAAAGGGATTTGCTGAACAGTGCGGATCATTCTGGCAATGTAGATTGCAACAGCGGGAGCGAGCATATTAATCGCTGTGCCGCTTATTATTTGATTTGCTTTTAAATTAATAGAAGCGTATGCATGAAGAAGGGAAACAGCAATACCTGCAAACATAGAAACAAGTATCGCAAGCAATAATACAGGCTGACCCGGAATAAAAACTTGAACAACATTAATAAAAAGAATGCCTGCAAAAGCACCCATGACCATTATGCCTTCAAGAGCGATATTGATAACGCCCGATCTTTCAGAAAACATTCCGCCGAGAGCGACTATCAAAAGAGGAATCGAAAAAAACATAGTTTGCTGAACAAGAAAATAAATCAAGCTCATAACTCACCTCTTTTTCTTTTTATAATCGAAGCGATAAAATCTCTTACGAGGAGTGCAAATGCACTGAAGTAAATAATAACGGCAATAATTATTTCGATAACCTGCGGGGCGAAATTATATAATTGCATTTTAAATCCGCCGACATTAAGATATGCAACTAACATCCCTGAAAAAATAATTCCTATCGGATTGTTAAGACCCAAAAGCGCAACGGGAATACCGTTAAAACCTTCTTGTGCAAGAATATCAACAACTCTAATACCATTCCCCGATCCTGCAAGGAATAATAGCGCGCCGCCAAGCCCTGCAAGAGCGCCTGCAATTGTCATGCTTAAAATGATACTGCGCTTTTCGTTGATACCTGCATAACGAGCCGCTTCGCGGTTAAACCCGCACGCTTTTAGCTCATATCCGAATGCAGTCTTTTCAAGGATGATAAAAATTATTACGGCAAAAATAACCGCAATAATAATTCCTGCATTCACGCTCGATACAATAAAACCGTCTCTGAAAATTTTATCCATTCCCAGTTTAGGAATATTTGCATGCTCCATTACGCGCATACTTTGATTCCTAAGCGAATCAAAAACTGTTTTTGTTACAAGATAATTAACCAAATAAGTGCCGATATAATTTGTCATTATGCATGAAATAACTTCGTTCACATTAAATAATGCTTTAAAAATTCCGGGAATTGCCCCCCAAAGCGCGCCTGCAATTAACGCCGCTAAAAGCGCTGTAATCCACAGAAGATGACCCGGAAGAAAACCGCATTTTACACCGACCAAAACAGCGGCATAAGCCCCGACCATAAATTGACCTGCAGCACCGATATTAAATAATCCTGTCTTAGCAGAAAAACCTACAGAAAGACCTGTTAAAATAATCGGTGTTGCAAAATATAAAACTTGTCCCAGATCATTTAAATTGGAAAAACCGCTTGTAATGATTGCTTCAAAACCATATAAAGCCTGAGAAGCGTTACTGATAAATAAAATTATTAATCCTGCAAGAAGACCGACAATGATCGCCGTTACAGATGATAAAGCGTCTAACACACCGTATTTGTTTATAAGATCAGGCAGCTTTACATTGATATGCGGTATATCTTTATTAAATAATTTCATGCTACTTCCTGTTTTAAAGCCCCTGCCATGTAAAGCCCAAGCTCTTTATAACTCACCTCATTAGGTTTGACATTGGCGACAATTTTTCCTTCATATATAACGAGGATTCTGTCGCTGACATCCATTACTTCATCAAGCTCCAGAGAAACAAGCAATACGCCCCTGCCTTTGTCGCGCTCTGCAACAAGCTGCTTGTGAATATATTCGCAAGCGCCGACATCAAGCCCTCTTGTCGGCTGAACAGCAATTAAAAGAGGAGAACCCCTCGAAATTTCGCGTGCAATAATCGCTTTCTGCTGATTGCCGCCCGACATACTGCGGGTGATAGTGTGCGCTCCCTGTCCGCTTCGGATATCAAAACTATTAATTAAGTTATCTGCAAATTTATAAATTTTATCGAAGTTTAGAAAACCGTATTTTTGAAACTCTGAAGAATAATACGTTTGAAGCACAAGATTAAAAGCGAGATTATAATCCAAAACAAGGGCGTGTCTGTGCCTGTCTTCAGGAATATGTGCAAGCCCTCTTGATCGGATATCGTTACGTGTAATTTCTTTTTCTTCAAAGTAAACGCGCCCGCCGTCAGGTTCTAACATTCCTGCAAGGGTATAAACAAGTTCCTGCTGCCCGTTACCGTCAATTCCTGCTATGCAGACAATCTCTCCTGCGCGGACTTCAAAACTTACATCGTTAACAAGCGCTTTGCTGTGAGATTTGCTGAAAACGGTCAGATTCTCTGCTTTAAGAATTATATCTCCGGTCTGCTTTTGTGTCTTTTCAATTAAAAAATTAACCTTGCGTCCGACCATCATTTCAGATAACTCTTCTTTGGAAACAGATGCAACATCGGCAGTTCCTATGCACTGACCTTTTCTTAAAACAGTGCAGCGGTCGGCAACAGCTTTTATTTCGTCTAACTTATGCGTGATAAACAGAATCGACTTGCCTTCCGCAACAAGATTTTTCATTATGTGCATTAACTCTTCAATTTCCTGAGGCGTTAATACTGCGGTCGGCTCATCGAAGATCAATATATCGTTTTCACGATAAAGCATTTTTAATATTTCTACCCTTTGCTGCATTCCGACAGTAATATCGGTAATGTAAGCATCGGGATTAATTTCCAGTTTATATTTTTTTGATAATTCCATTACCTGATTGCGGGCATTGTCAAGTTTCAGCATACCGTAATTGACAGTTTCCGCACCCAGAATAATATTTTCCAGAACCGTAAAATTGTGGACTAATTTAAAATGCTGGTGAACCATTCCGATCCCCAGCTTCTTTGCATCGTTAGGTCCGTGTATCCGAACCTCTTCGCCGTTTTTTTTAATTACACCCTTTTCGGCCTGATAAAGACCGAAAAGGATACTCATAAGGGTAGACTTACCCGCTCCGTTTTCACCTAACAGCGCATGGATTTCACCTTTTTTTAGCTGCAGTGTAACATCATCGTTCGCAACAATGCCGGGAAATACTTTCGTAATCCCGGCCATTTCAATGAGGTAATCCATGCCGGAACAATTAGATTTCTGTTACTCTAACTATTCTTACAGGAACCACTCTAGGGCTTCCGGCTTGATCTAAATCATTTATTCTGGGGACTTCACCGTTAACCAAGCGCTGGAAAATAGCATTGTAATCAGAATTTCTGAATGACAGGAATTTTGAAGTAATCATCGGAAGCCCTACACCGTTGTTAGCAGCGGTAAAAACAAGTGTTTCTCCGCCGGGAAATTTACCTTCATAATATGCTTTTACGCAATCATAAACAGAAACCTGCAAACCTTTCATTGCAGAAGTAATAACGGTTCTGGATTCACCTGATTGATCTACGTCAACGCCGATAACTTTCTTATTGGTTTGTTCTGCCGCTGCCATGACCGAGTTACCAATCGCGCCGCCGCAAGCAAAAATTACTTCCACACCGCTGTTATACCATGAAGCGGCAAGTGTTTGGATTTCCGGTCTTGCTTCAAAGACACCAGTATAATGGTAGTTTACAGTTACTGAACCAGCCGGCAATCCCAATTCCACAGCGGCAAATTCCGCACCCTGTACGAAGCCGCAACCGAAACGCACTACCGCAGGAACAGCCATTCCGCCGACAAAGCCAAGCCGTCTGTCGCCGTCTTTTACAGCTGCATATCCTGCAAGGAATCCCGCCTGATCTTCGGCATAAAGAACACCTACAGTATTTTTTCCTGTTTTAAAAGTTGAATAATCAGCATTGTGAGGCACGCCGTCTACCAGAATGAAGTTTACGTTAGGATACCTGTCCTGAGCGATATAAACAGGAACTTCAAAAAGGAATCCGGGTGTTACAACAATTTTTGCACCGCCGCGGACAGCAAGATCGATAGTTGTTAAATAAGCGTCGTTACTTTGTTCAGCAGGCTGATAATATTTATGACTAATGTTATTTTCTCTTGCATATCTCACTAACCCTTCCCATGAACCCTGATTGAAAGATTTATCATCGATAGTACCAAGGTCGGTTACTAAAGCGAGATCAAATGTTTCTACAGCTCTTTGAGACGTAGTTCCGCTGCTGCTGCTGCTGCTTCCTCCGCTGCCTTTGTTACAAGCCGCTGACAGCAATACTAATACTGCCATTAAAATAATACCTACTTTTTTCATAATTTTACTCCCTTAATTTAGTTAGTTACTTTTATTTTAGGATATTATGAAAAAAATGAGCTGTCAAGTAAATATAAATCTTAGATTTAAGTAAAGAAATGTCAAAAATCGTAATTTTACTGTAAAAAAATTGAAAACCGCAGGGTCATCAAAAACCCTACGGTTTTTATAATCAACTAATTTCCAAGATCATCCTTAACCTTAACGGTAACTGTTTCATCATAACAAGCAAAGCAATTATCAACAACGGATTTTTCCGGCGCTTTTGAAATTAAACTTACAAGCGGGACAATGATTAATCCTGCTAACATACAGAATGCGCCCGCGTTAATCGGTGATTGTAAAATTGCGGGGAATGAACTTCTGAATAAGACATTAAGTATCATTACAGATGTGCTGAAAATAAAACTGCACCAAACCGCAATGTTGCTTGTTCTTTTCCAGTATAAACCGAAAAGGAACGGCGCAAGGAATGAACCGGCAAGAGCGCCCCAAGAAACGCCCATCAGCTGAGCGATAAATGTAATTCCGCCTTTGTATACGTTAATTGCAATCACAGATGAAATAATTATAAACACCACTATCAAAGCGCGGATTATAAATAATTGCTGTTTGTCGCTCATTTTTTTAATTATGTTGCCTCTTAAAAAGTCCAGCGTTAATGTTGATGATGAAGACATAACCAATGATGAAAGGGTGGAAATAGAAGCGGCAAATACAAGGATAATTATTAATCCCATCATCCAATCATTGTTGGCAAATAATCTTTCAAGCAATCCCGGAATAATTGAGTCAAACCCTTTTGCTTTTACATCAGCGGGGGAAGCGAATATTCTTCCGAAGCTTCCTAAGAAGTAACAGCCGCCCGCGACAAAAATTGCGAAGAATGTAGAAACTATCGCGCCTTTGGTGATCATCTTTTCACTTTTAATTGAGTAGAAGCGCGCAACCATCTGTGGCAAACCCCATGTGCCGAGTGATGTCAGTATTAAAACGCCTAAAAGCGCAATTGGATTAGGTCCCAGAAAAGATGTAAAAACACCGGGTGATGCTCCCATTGGACCGTCTGCAGCGGCGCCGTCTATTCTGGCAAGTTCGCCGATGGCTTGCGTTAAACCGCCCTTGCTTGCAAGAGCGGCTGCAATTATTAAAACTACGCCTATCACTGTAATTGAACCTTGAATAAAATCGTTGACCGCTGTCGCGAAATAGCCTCCCGCTACAACAAATATTGCGGTGAGTATTCCCATCGCCCAAATACAATATTCAAACGGTATGCCGAACGCCATTTCAAAAAGACGTGAAAGCCCGTTATAAAGCGATGCAGTGTAAGGTATTAAAAAGATAAAAACAATAATTGAAGCGCAAATTTTTAAAGCGGATGAATTATAGCGAGCGCCGAAAAACTCAGGCATAGTCGCGCTTTTGATATGGTTAGTCATAACGCGGGTGCGTCTGCCGAGTATGAACCACGCCATAAGCGAACCGATAAAAGCGTTTCCAAGACCAATCCAAACCGCCGCAGTACCGTACCGCCAGCCGAACTGCCCCGCGTATCCGACAAACACAACTGCGGAGAAATAAGTCGCTCCGTAAGAAAACGCCGAAAGCCACGGACCGACATTGCGTCCGCCTAAGACGAAATCATTTACATTTGACGCTCTTTTTCTGAAATAGAGCCCGATAAAAATAGTAACTGCAAAAAATAATACAAGCAGGAAAATTTTAATAAGCATTTTTATACCTCGTAAAAAAATATTAATGTTTTTTTTATTAATTTACAAGATGACATTAATCAGTTTTATAAATACTGTGCCAGCGTATTAACCATTTCATCAAAATCGATAGGTTTTCTGATGTGGGCGTTCATGCCCGCTTCAAGACATCGTTCAACATCTTCACGGAAAACATTCGCTGTCATTGCTATAATCGGAATTGTTTTTGCTTTTGAAATTTCCATAGAACGGATAGCGCGTGTCACTTCGTATCCGTCCATTTCAGGCATTTGTATATCCATAAAAATCAGATCGTAATCGTCAGGGGATTCGGTGAACATTTGAAGCGCTATTTTTCCGTTTTCTGCAGAAATAATTGTCAGCTGCAAAGGCTCTAACAAAGCGATGACGATCTCCCTGTTAATTTCTATATCTTCTGCAAGCAGTATTTTCTTTCCGTTGTAATTACGATTATAATTGGATTGAGTTTCAATTTCTTTGTTAAGTTGATTTATGTCAACTTCTGTATCACGTTTTAATAAAACATTAAAAATAAATTTTGAACCTTTATCAAGTTCTGACTCTACTTGTATATCGCCGTCCATCAGTTCTATTATGCGTTTAGATATTGAAAGCCCAAGCCCCGTACCGCCGAAGTTGCGTGTAGTGTGAGCATCGGCTTGCTCGAACGATTCAAATAAGCGGTCTTTTTGTTCTTTATTTATTCCTATCCCTGTATCTGAAACGCTTATCTCGATACGGCACATTTTATTAGTTTCTGACAATAACTTTGAGTCTAACCTTATAATACCGTTGTTAGGTGTAAATTTTACAGCGTTAGACACAAGATTAGTAATAACCTGCGCAAGTCTTTGATCGTCACCTATAAGCACATTAGGTATATCTTCTGCAGTATTGATGATAAATGTCTGACTGCGTTCATTTATACTTGGAGTGATTATATCTGCAACTTTTTGCAGTAATTTATTAAAATCAAAACTGACAGGCGATAATACAAGTTTTTTCGCTTCGATCTTTGACATATCAAGTATATCGTTAATTACACCTAACAGATGTTTGGATGCGCCTTCTATTTTAACAAAAGCATCATTTTTCTTTTGAATATCGGTTGATAATTTCCCGATTGTTGTCATACCGATAATAGCGTTCATGGGTGTGCGTATCTCGTGACTCATATTGCTAAGAAAAACACTTTTTGCTCTGTTTGCCTCTTCCGCTACAATACGCTTTTTTTCTGTATTTAACAAAACTTTTTTTGTTTCTGAAATATCCATAACAGCGCCTGCAACATGGATAGCATTTCCGTCTTTATCACGGATTGCTTCCCCGCATGAGCGAAAATATCCGTATTCACCGTTCTTGCAAAGCAACCGGTATTCAACATCGTAGGGGGTATTGCCTGTTTTATCTTCCAGATGTCTTAAAATTGAATAATAAGCGAGTTCTTTATCATCAGGATGTATTTTGCCGTAATAACTATCTGCAATGTTTGGAAAATCAATCTCGTTTGTGTATCCAAGCATATATCTGAATTCATCAGACCAAAAAAACTTATTATTTGAGTGGAGAGGATCATTATTATATACTATTACATCCCATAAACCGATTTTTGTCGCATTTACTACTGCATTTAATTTTTTTAACTGCAGTTCGTTTTTTTCATGCACACGTCTTAGTTCCATTTCCCGCTCGCGGACGTTAGTCATATCATAAATGAAACCGACAATTGCAAAACTTTTTTTGTAAGGTATCTTTCTAAATTCAACATCCAGGCTTCTGAAGCTGTTGTTTAGTTTGATTCCTGTTTGAAATCTAATTCTTCCTTCCTTTGCCGCAATTAAAAGTTTATCAATCAATGATTCGGATTTTCGTCCGTCCGGCTGATATTCAGGTATGCTCTTTATTAAACGCTCGGTAAAACCTGCCATCATTTCTTCTTTTGAAGTAAATTCCATAAAGCATACAGCTGCCATATTACAATCTAACAATTTAAACTCATTGTCAAACAGAATATTCGGATAAGGATTAACATCAAGCATCAGCCGCATACGCTCATCTGCATTTTCCAATTCAACAATCTGTTCATGTGACTGTATGTTTGCAATGTGTTCCGCTTTTGCTTCTTCTATTGTTTTAAAAATACAGTTAAAAGGAATATTCACGTTAAGCGCAATTTTTCTTGCCATACGGCGGCACGTTGCAGAACCGCAGGCGCCGCAGTCTATATTTTGTTTTTCAAAATTTGTTTTGCCTAACAGTTCAAAAGCGCGGTTTATATCGTCTTCATTTATTTGCGGATAATTGGAATATATAGGATGGTATTCCCTCATAAAAAGTGATAGATCAAGAGTATCATCGTATGCATTAAAATTTGATATATATAACGTAAGTTTTTTATTATCTTCCGCTCTTTTCCTTTTTTTATTCATTGTTTTATCAATTTCAAAAATACTTTTCTCATGCGAATATGCCGAACCCGCATTGCAGCCTTCAAAACAGCTTAGCACGTCATAAATATCGGGTAAAAATTCAGCGGGGGTTTCTGCGTATTTTTCAAGCTTCTCAAAAATTTGCAAACCTTCGCCTTTTGATATGTGAAGTTTTTTTCCGACAAAAAATTCAATGTTTTCTTTGAGTCCTCCCGGCATCGGGAACAAAGAGCCTAAACCGCTTTCAGGATGATCAAATTGAATTTCTTCGGAGGGAAGTATAATATTCTTATTTTTAATATAATCAAGCAAAGCCTCAAAAGTAATATTATATTGTGCAAGTTTTGTATCATAAAATTCTTTTGATTTAGCAATACACGGAGAAATCGCAGCAATAGAATCTGTTATGCCTTTATATTTTTTCATATAAATTGATGTGCATGCCATCGGGCTTTGTATAGGAGATAATTTAGGAAGAAGATCATGACGGTACATTTCGAAATAAGAAACAATCGCAGGACATGGCTGAGTTATAATGGGCAGAGCATTTTGATTAGTTTCGATATATTTGATATGCGCCCAAACACAAATATCTGCACCTAACGATACATCGTAAATATTTTTTACACCGATTTTTTTTAGATATGTAAAAAGTTTTTTGTATTCGGGAATATTTGTTCTGATTGAAGGAGCTGTAATAATCGATAAAGGAACACCTTTTTTTAAATCTTCAAAAAACCGCTCTGTATCGTCTTTAAAATATCTTGCGTTATGTGTACAAGCCTTGATACACCGCCCGCAGGCAATGCATTTTTCATGATCGATTTTTACTTTTACATTACCATCTTCATCCTGATAAGTTACATTGGCTGTTTCCATAGGACATTCCCGAACACATCGGTTACAACCTGTGCAAAAATCGTTTTTGGATTTGATGATTTCGATCATTAATATAATTTTAATAAAAAAACCCCAGTTGTTCAATGAACACTGGGGTTTCTTTTTTAATTGTTAATTAATTAAAACCAGAGACGAATACCTAAATTAACAGGCCATCCTCCTGCCGGGAAATATAAATTCGGAGCAAACCTTACTCCTAATGAAGGGACTATCTGCAGGTATACTTCAAATGCATTCAGAGGTCCTGCATTTAATGGAAGCTGGAAACTAAGACCGACAGGAACACGTGCTACAGCTTGCAGCCAAAGATCATCATAAAGCCCTAATCCTACTCCAACACCAAAACCTAAATACCAATGCAGAAATTTATCAATTAACGGTGCATCAACAAAATAAAAATCTCCGGCTACACCAAGCCATATGCCCCAACTATTTGCTTCAACATCGATAGCCCAATATATTGGTAAACTCGGTACTTTTAAAGATAAAGCCGCACCTCGATACATACCAAATCCGCCGCCTTCCCAGCCGCCGCCGCCGCCGCCTTGCACGCCGATACCCCATCCGCTTGGATGGTCAGCAAACGCTGTACCTGTCACTATAATTGCGGCAAGTGCAAGAACAAAAATTAACTTTTTCATTTTCCTAACTCCTTTGGCGGTTCTATTAGTAGAATTTTTTTATTTAAGAACCGCCGTTTATTATGATAAGCTCTAAATTTTTATTCGTCAAGAAAAAAATTGTTTGAAAATAATAATAAACTATTTATCATAAATATCGACATCTTCTTTTTGTTTTAAAAATTTTGATGCCCAATAAGTAAAAGGTGTCATTGCAGCTTCAATTCCGCACTTTAGTATATAATTTGTTAACACCAAACTCCAAAAAATTTCCCAGCCGAATACTCCTGTGAGCGTTGCTATTAAAACAAAAATAGCTGTATCAAGAAATTCTCCGATTAACGAAGAGCTGATTGTACGCACCCAAAGCATGCGTCCTTTCATTAAAACTTTTATTTTTGAAAGCACCGCCGCATTTGTTAATTCCCCGACAAGATAAGCGGATAAACTTGCAAGCACAATCCCGCCGTAACTCATTCCGCCGAGAATAGCGTTATACGCATCATTACCGCCTGTTTCCTGCGCCCAAAAACTTTCCTGCGGCAATTTACCCAGCACGAAAAAAAACAAAACTGCGAGCGCCATCACGGCAAACCCTGTCCAGATAACGCGCCTTGCCGTTTTAAATCCGTAAACTTCGGTTAGTATGTCACCTAACACATAAACCAACGGAAACAGCAATGTCCCGCCGTCAAAAACCAGCGGAATAGTAAAGAGCGAAACACCAAGATCGACAATTTTCGCCGAAGAGGCAATGTTGCTAAGCACAAGTATGGCAACAAAAAAAGACGCGATAATATCAAGATACTTGAAAGTTACCGGCTGAGAAGATGCAAACCCTGTTTGTGTAGAAATCATTTTTATTTCTCCTTGTTTTTTTATAGCAGGTTATCTAGGATACTGCTTGTAAGATGGATAACAACATTTATCCTTCTTACAAAGATATACATTAATTTATTATTAGTTTTATTTCAATATAGGGTGTCATTAAGTTTTTTAAAATATTTCAGAAATGTTAAATTTGTGCAAAATTAGTTATTCTGATATCTCCGTCAGGGAATCGGGCGATAATGTCAAGATCACCGCCCATAGCTCTAATGTGGCTTCGCAAGGTGGAGATATACATGTCTGTTCGTTTTTCAAGCTTTGCTACAGCAGGTTGTTGAATATGTAATAAATCTGCAAGCATTTGCTGGGAAAGTCCTCGTGCGTTTCTTAGTTCGGCAAGAGGCATTTCTGCCAGTAAAGCTTTTGCCGCTTCATCATTTCTTGCTCTTCTTTCAGGACTCATTTTTGCTCTTAATTCAGAAAATTTCTTAGTCATTGTTTTTCCTCCTGCTTTTCATTTAAGTATTCATCAAATATTTTATCTGCTTTTGGTACCATATTGTCATAAAAATCATCGTTACCTGTTTTATTACCGCCGATAAGCAGGATAGCTGTACGTTTGGGATCAAAGGCGTAAAATGTTCGCAAAGGATGTCCTTTACATTGACTTCGTAATTCACGCATTGAACCATGTTTGGATTGTTTTACATCAGAGCTATACGGATAACTTAAAGATGGCCCTTGATTTTCCAATAATAAGACAGAACGATCTATTGCGTCCTGTTCATTCTCATTCAGAGTTTTCCACCATTCCTCAAACTCATCCGTATACTCCACTTCCCACATAAACAGATTATATTCCATTCGTGGAATGATGTCAAGATTTTACAAATTTAGTTATTCTTACATCTCCGTCAGGGAATCCAGAAATGTATGCATTAGAAAATCACTCTATGTGTCTGCGAGAGGAAAACGCTCCTGTCCGAGTGTTTACTATCAAGGTAAAGGAGCGTTTTACGCACGCAGACACAGGGCTGTTGTTATCTCCTGTGCATACATTTCTAGAAAGACCATCATGCCCACTTAATAAAACCGCTTCTGTACGGATGTATCAATGCAGCGTGTTTAGGTAAAATACGTACTGTGTGCCCCTGCATACCTGTATCCATACATTCAAAACGGATTTGATATAGGTTAAGGTTGCCTTCGTTTTTAAGCCACTTCATTTCTACTTTTTGTGCGTCTTCGATGCTGTTGGTTTTGCTTGATACTGTGCCGTGATAAAGTTCAACCTGAAGTTCGTTAGGTGAAATGATGCCTAAATCAAGGTATGCGGTTACTGTCAGCATGTCTCCTCTCTGCATTAATGGCTTAGCGTTAGATTCGATTTTAACGATCTTAAGGCTGTCCCATGCTTGATGCAGCTTGCTGAAGTATGCGGCAAGCGATTTTGCTTCGGCATAATCGTCTTTACTAAAGCGGCGGTAATTTTTAAGCGCAGGAAAGTAGAATTGATTTGAATAATCCATCAATGTTCTGTGGAATGACATTGACTGCCCTATCTGCTTCATACATTCTTTCATCATTTTGATCCATTCGCGCGGAAGCCTGTCATGCCCTCTTTGATAGAACAATGGGATAATATCCCTTTCCAGAAGATCGTATAACGCTTTACTTTCAATATCGTCTTGAAGTTTTTCATCTTGATACTCTTCGCCGTGTCCTATTGCCCATCCGACTTCAGGAGCATAAGCTTCATCCCACCAACCGTCCAGTATCGAACAGTTAAGAACACCGTTCATTGCGGCTTTCATTCCGCTGGTACCGGACGCTTCCATTGGGCGGCGAGGTGTATTCAGCCACACGTCGCCGCCCGAAGTTAAGTACTTAGCGACATTCATATCATAATTTTCTACAAATACGATGCGGTTCGTAACATCGTATTTGTTGGCAAAATGGATAATGTCGCGGATTAGATCTTTTCCAGGCAGGTCATGCGGATGAGCTTTTCCTGCAAAGATCAACTGAATTGGACGATCGTTATCTCTTACAAGACGCAGCAAACGTTCTGGATCGCGGAGGAGAAGATTACCGCGTTTATACGTTGCAAAACGTCGAGCAAAACAGAGGGTCAGCGCGTAAGGAGAAAGCGCGTCTTCCGCCTGACGAATCCTGCGCTCTACAGCGCCTGTTCGTGCATACTGTTCACGTAAACGCTCACGTACAAATACAACCAAGCGTTCACGGCGGCGTTCATGTGTACGCCACATTTCTTCATCAGAGATACGATCTATATGTTCCCAAATTTTTAATTCGGTGGGTCTGTCTTCAAACTGCGGACCGAAATACCGATCCAAAAGGTCTAACATTCCTGAAGAAATCCATGTACGGGGATGAACACCATTTGTTATATGTCCGATAGGAACTTCGTTCAGAGGGAGATTTGGCCATAAACCTCTCCACATATTTCGTGATACAACGCCGTGCAATTTTGCAACACCGTTTGCATAAGCTGCCATCTTCAGTGCAAGCACTGTCATGCTGAAATTCTCACGATCATTGTTAATATCGATTCTGCCTAGATTTATAAAATCTTTCATAGAAATACCCAGTACCTGAGGCCAGCTTTTAAAATATTTTTCCATCATGCCGATGTCAAAACTTTCATTCCCTGCCGGAACCGGTGTGTGTGTTGTAAAAATATTTGTGGGCCAAACAACTTCACGCGCTTCTTCAAAGGTAAAACCTTTTTCGTTCATAATTTCGCGGACACGTTCAAGCCCGAGAAAAGCCGCGTGCCCTTCGTTCATATGTGTAGCCGCAGGATTGATACCCATCGCTCTTAAAGCGCGGATACCGCCTATACCAAGCAGAATCTCCTGCTGCATACGGGTTTCTTTATTCCCGCCGTAAAGAGCGGCTGTCACATTGCGAATGTCCGGCGCGTTTTCTTCAATATTAGTATCAAGTAAATATAATGATGAACGCCCGACCCTTACTTCCCAGATTTGAGCGACAGCCTGCCTGCCCGCTAAATCGACAGAAATTTTTAAAGCCAGCCCGTCCTTGCCGATTTTCTTTTCGACAGGCATATTGTACCAATCGTTCTCCGGATAACTTTCCTGCTGAAAACCTTCGGCATTCAAAATTTGTTTGTAATATCCCTGTCTGTATAAAAGCCCAATCCCGACAAGAGGCAAGCCTAAGTCTGAAGACGTTTTCATGTGATCCCCTGAGAGAATCCCAAGACCGCCTGCATATATAGGAAGTGAAACATCCATTCCGTATTCCATTGAGAAATACGCCACTACATCTTTATGACCGCCGTGATACCATGTATCGCCTTTTTTGTAACGCTGAAACCTGTCATAAACCTCTTTAAGAGCGGCAAGGTAAGAATCGTCTTTTGCCGTCTGCGTAAGGCGTTCTTGGCTAACCATACCCAAAGTCCGCATCGGGTTCTGTTTTGCAAGAATCCAAGCATCATAATCCAGCCTGATAAACAGCTGAATCGCGTCATAATTCCAAGATATCCAAAGATTGCGGGCAATCTCTTCTAACGGCTTTAAAACCGGAGGTAATTTCGGTTTTACGGTATAGGTTGATATATTCATATAATGAGTTTAAAGGGTTAAATTGGATTCTGTCAATATTTTGTTTGATTTTGAGGAATATTTTTATTGCCGATTTTAAAATACCAATGTTATAATAAAACAAATAATATTTAGGAGAGAAAAATGAAAAAAATCTTAATGGTCTTAGCTTTTGTACTTCTGCTGACAGCAGCAGCATCTGAGGATTTGTTTGCACAACAAATCAATCTTGGCACATTTCCGGTTGGAAGTTGGCTTGATACTAACTATAATGCAGTTTGGGAATTCTCATCAAACAACATTGTAATTAAGGTTAATGGAGCTGTAGTATTTGATTTTTCAAAAAACACAATCCAGAACTTTAATGTTGGTATGGTAGGAACAAATCCGTCAATTACCTTCTCTTGCCCTCAAGCAGGAAGAACTTATCGCTTTACAACCCGCCTTCCGGGCAGCGGTTTAACGATGACAATTGATAGACCGGATGAAGCACAGTATGTTGTTAACATGGATAAGCAATAAGACTTACTGAGTATTACAAACTGTAAGAAAAGCCAGACCTTGTCTGGCTTTTTTCCTTTAATTCAAACATTAAATCTGAAAAGATAATAAATAATTAATAATGTTGGAGAAATTTATGAAAAAATCTTTTATCCGTTTGCATATGATGATAATTGTTGCTTGCGTCTCGTTATCAATTTTATCATTATCAACCTGCGAAACTTTGTCGGCAGTATTACAAGACCCGCTTATAACGATTCATTCTGTTGATTTAGCAAGCATCAATTTGAACGGCGCACAGCTGCTTTGCAAGCTCCAAGTGGAAAACCCAAACAGTTTTGAAATTCCTTTCCCGGAAACAGATTGGGAATGTTTTATAAACACGAATTCTTTTATAAAAGGCACAATTAAAAATAATAACCGTCTAAGAGCGCGTAATAAAACCATTGTAGAAGTGCCGGTAAACCTTGATTACCTTGATCTGCTTAACACTTTTAGGTCATTAAAAGGAAACCGCAAGATTGATTATAAACTTGCATTAGGTATAAAATTCTCGCTCCCCCTGCTTGGAGACAAGGTTTGGAATCTTGAGCATTCCGGAGAAGTCCCCTTGCCGCAGCTTCCGCGTATAACATCGCCCTCCATGAGAGTTGATAATGTAAACACATCCAGAGCGGAAATTGTTATTTCAATCAATTTTGAAAACCCCAACGAGTTCCCGATACCGTCACCAAAGGTAAGTTATGACTATCTGATTAACAGAAATTCTTTTATAAAAGGCGAAATAGAAAATAACGGACCTCTTGCCGCATCATCAACCACTCCGGTAAACTTCCGCCTGACAGTAAATTACGGCGATTTAGCACGGACTGTAGCTTCATCCATTACGTCTTTGCTCTCTTCATCATCCAGAGAATTAACAACCCAGATCAGATTAAACTGCGATTTTAATATACCTTTCTTTAAAGATGAACAACCATTTAATTGGTCTTCAGACGGGGTACTGCCGTTACCGCGCTAAGCTAAAAAAAACCGGCTGTTTTCACAGCCGGTTGCTCTGCTAGAGAGTTATGCAACATAAGCCTGCAGTTTCTTTGTACGTTTCGGATTCCGCAGACGTGCGAGCGCTTTCTCCTCAATCTGTCTGATGCGCTCTTTGCTAAGGTTGTAAAGCATTCCAATATCTTTTAATGACATAGGATTCCGCTTTCCAAGCCCATAGTGGTAACGGATGATTGCAGCTTCATCTTTATCAAGCGTGTTAAGGACACCTTCAATGTCGCTCTCCATCAACTTGCGTTCTGCATAGACATCCGGAGCCATGTACAGATCATCTTCAATAGAATCTTTCAGGAATAAAATTCCGTCATCAGATACAGGATTATCTAAAGAGAGAATTTCCCTTGATATATTGATTAGTTCTGTAACCTGTTCTTTTTCCATTGTCAAAAGATTGGCAATTTCTGCAATTTCTTCTTCTGTTGAATAATCTGACTTGATTATTTTTCTTGCCTTTTCTATTTTGACAAGCTCCGTAGCGCGGTTTACCGGCAGCCTTATCATTCTGGCTTTTTCATAAAGCGCACTCATAATCGCCTGACGTATCCACCATACAGCGTAAGAAATAAAGTGATATCCTTTGTCTACATCAAAACGATCAACAGCATTTAATAAACCGACGTTGCCTTCGCTGATTAAATCTTCCAGCGGTAAACCAAGCCCCTGATATTTTTTTGCCACACTTACAACAAAACGAAGATTGGCGTTTACAAGTTTTTCCCTTGCCGCTTTGCAGCCTGCCGCTGCCGCACGGGCTGTTTGCTCTTCTTCTTCCCGTGTTAAAATTTTTATACGGTTTATCTCAGTAAAGTAAATAGAAAGGTTGCTTTCCGCAGCTCGTACCTTTGCTTCTTTATTCATATCATCCTCCTTATTAGCGGGAAAAACTCTGTTTGTCAGAATTTTTCTCGCTTACCTTATATTCAGCAAGAATCGTGCCAAGCCGTTTTTTCGATATATTCCCATAAATTAAATGATATACTTTTAAATTTCTGATTTTCAGCGTATAAACTTCTTAATATTCTGCAAAAAACAAAGATCGGTTAAGAAAAATTGACACAAGCAGGTAAAAGAACAGAAAAACTGTGTCATTTTGACCCATAGCTTGCAGACTAACACCTTAAACTATTGCGAAAATCGAGTTTTTAGCCGAAAATATAAGGTAGGATTAATTTAAAAGGTAGGATACTAATATGACTTCTAGTCCCGAACTGGTCGTGGATGAAGGCAAGATAAAAAAAGCCATACAGTCGGGGCTTCCCCTGACAATAACAACATATACACATCCGAAAGAGATTGAAATATATATTGAACAGGTTATTGAATCTTTTCTTCGGCATTTGAATTTATTAAAAATCAAAGATTACATTGTCTATTGCGTGCAAGAACTCGTTGTTAATGCAAAAAAAGCAAACACAAAACGAATTTTTTTTGAAGAGCGCGGATTAAAACTTGATATCGACAGAGATTATGAAGAAGGGATGAAAACCTTTAAAGAAGAAACAATCAGTAATATAAATTATTATCTTCAAAAACAAAAAGAAAAAGGTCTTTATATCAAAGTAATTCTGCAAGTAAAACGAAATGCAATAAGTATTGAAATACGCAATAACGTATTGGCAAATAAAATTGAACAGCTTCGTATCCATGATAAAATGGCAAGATCAAGACAGTTTGATACTTTGGAAGACGCACTGACTCAAGTTCTTGATGATACTGAAGGCGCCGGTCTTGGATTGGTTATCCTTGTTTTAATGCTGAAAAAAATGGGGCTTGATGATGAAGCGTTTGTTATTAAAACAACAGATAAATGCACAATCGCAAATATTTTAATCCCTCTTGATAAAGCAATGCAGGAAAATATGTCTGTTCTTTCCGATGAAATCGTAGAAAGTATTAATAGCCTGCCTCAATTCCCGGAAAATGTTATTCATGTTCAAAAATTAATTAACGATCCTTCTTCTGATATGCCGTCTATTGCGCGCCAAATATCAATGGACCCTGCGCTTACCGCAGATTTATTAAAGATTGTAAATTCCGCTCAGTATATGCTGGCAAAAAAAGTAGACAGTATTTCTGAAGCGGTAAAAATGATCGGCATTAAGGGTATACGAAATCTTCTTTATTCTTACGGAACACAAAAAGTACTCGGCGATGACACAGTTGATAAAAAGAAATTATGGGATCACTCATATAGAACGGCTTTTTATGCATATAACCTTGTCAAAAACTTTAAAAACGATTCAAGCTTGCTTGATGATGTTTATGTCGGCGGCATTTTACACGATATGGGAAAAATTGTTTTTTCCAACGTGCATCCTGATCTGTTAGGAAAAATAAAAGGGTTTTGCAATGAAAAAAATCTTCCTGCATCTACTTTTGAAGACCTTTCTGCAGGGATGAATCATGCCGAACTTGGCGCACTGATCGCAGAAAAATGGAATTTCCCTGACAGGCTTGTAGCGGCAATCCGTTTTCACCATGATCCTGACAGCGTGGAAGGTGAATGTAAAGATTTGGTTGATGCCGTATACCTTGCAAATATGTTTTGCGAATACGAAAACGGTAATATTAATTTTGATCAGATTGAATCGAATGTGCTTGAAAATTACAATCTTAAAAACAAAAAACAGGTTGATAATTTATTAGAACGGCTTGCTTCCGGTTTTAAAAAAGAGTCGTCTTAATTAAAAGAGTTTTTAGTAACCTCAGAAATAACGGCAGAAATTTTTTCATATTCGCTATGCAGTAAATATTCGGAAAATTGATCTAGCATCTCTTTTGTTTTGTTAGTCCATGTTCTTTCTTTTAATTCGCTTAATACTGTTTTAATTGTTTTTTTGTCATATGTTGTACATGCTTCCATAATGATAAGAAGTTTTTCATGTAAAAAGGCAAGAGCGTCTTCTGTTTCCGTATCGTTTTCACTACCCGCTGCGTTATTTGTGTAAGATTCAGGAGTAAGTTTTTGAATAACAGACAGCAGTAGATTTATAAATTCGGGCGTTTCATTTAACAGAACATTAAGATTTCCGTCTCTTCCTGCTTTCTCTAATTTTTCCGCTTTTACAGAAATATCTCTTTCCCCGATATTTGCTAAAGCGCTTTTAATAGCATGAACATTAATAATATAGGTTGACTCATCTTCTCTTCCGCTGAAATTATTTTTTATTACCGTTTCTAATGAGGTTATTGCTTTTTTCGCATCACGAATAAAAATATTTGCCAAATCTGCATGGATTTCTTCTTGCTGTACACCTATTGCCTCTAACCGTTCGCGCTTTGTTCTCCTAGCCCTTTCTACTAATTCCATAGGCTGTTTATCGCGTATCAATTTGTTAAGTATAATATTAAGATGGCGCACATCTATTGGTTTAGAAATAAAATCATCAAAACCGCTTTTCATAAAAAAATCTGCTTGCCCTACAACAGCATTCGCTGTTAATGCGACAATTGCGTTAGTATAACCTAAACTGCGTATAATTTTTGTCGCTTCAACACCGTCCATTTTCGGCATCATATGATCCATAAAGATTATATCATAAATATATCCTTCTTTTATTTTATCAATCGCATCATAACCGCTGACAACAAGATCAATTTTTAAATCGTATGGTGTCATAAGACCTTTAGCAACATATAAATTGGTTTCTACATCATCTACAACAAGAACACTTCCGTAAGGCATAGGATCGCGTACCATTTGAGATTTTTTTAATAAGGGCGAACTGTCATAATGGAAACTTTGAAGATTTTCCATCATTTGTTTGCTTATTGTTTCTTCGTCTATTCTTTTTTGCGGTAAGTTGATAGTAAAAGTTGTTCCTTCGCCGAGTTTACTGTTTACAAATATTTCACCGTTCATTAAACGGATTAAATGTTTTGTTATGCTCATACCAAGCCCCGTACCTTCTGTTGTCCGGTTTGCTTCCATATTAAAACGGGAATACTCGTTAAACATATCGGTAACTTGTTCTTCTGTCATTCCTTCGCCTGTATCACTTATTTTAAATGTTAAAACATAATTTTTGTTATCGCTTTGTTTTTGATTATAACTTGAATCAACATAAAGTTTTACATTTCCGGATGAGGTATATTTAAAAGCGTTAGACAAAACATTGTTTAAAATTTGCTTGATGCGAACTTCATCGCCGAGCAGTCTTGAAGGAATATTTTCGTTTAAATTAAGAGCGAATTCTATCGGTTTGTTATTTATTCTTACCATGTTAAGATGAACGGTATCATTTATTAAACTGGGAACATCATAAATGTTAGGTGTCAATTCCAATTTTCCTGCTTCTATTTTTGATAAATCTAAAATGTCATTAATTATATGGAGAAGTAAATCGCCTGAACTGTGTATTTTAATAAGCGCTTCTTTTGTTTTCTGAGAAAGCATATCGTCTTGAATTTCTATATCGGTTATACCTAAAATTGCGTTTAACGGTGTGCGTATTTCATGGCTCATAGTTGCTATAAATGCGGATTTTGCTTTACTTACAGATTCTGCTTCCATCTGTCTGCGCGCCATTTCTTCCAGCTGTGTTATATCTTGCACGACTTCAATATAACCTGCTGTTTCGCCGTTTATGTCTTTTAAAATTTCTATATCAACTTTATAGGATTCGTTTTTATGTGTAAAAAATGTTTGTTTAATACCTCTTTTTGCACATTCTATACCGCAGCTGGGTGTATTGCAAATCTGCGCGCCCCAATTACAGCATGGAAATCCTTCTATTTTTTCAAATTTAACGCCCAAGAAGTCTTCAGCACGGGAATTAATAAAAGTCCAGCAAGTATTTGCATCAGTAACAGAAACGGGCAAAGGTATGGCATCAAGAATCGATTTATACCAGTGCGCGGTTTTTTTAAATTCCAAGCGTTCATTTGCAATTACTTTGTGTGCTTTATGTTTATCGTGAATTATTTTAATTAGGAAAATGCTTAATATTCCTGCAAACACAATTCCAAGAAAAATCAGGATTCCTGCAATACTATATAAACTTTTGTAATAATTATTTTTCGGAATAAGTATTGCAATATACCATCCGTTGTTAAGCTGTTTAGAGAAAACTATTACCGTTTCGTTTTTATAATTAATTGTTTCCCTCTCGGAAATGACTAACCCTTTGTCTAGATCGTGTATTAGATCTATCCCAATGTTCATTTCGTCCAGCCCTTTGCCTATATCATTTTCATTCGGATGCACAATTATATTTTTATGTCCGTCAAACAAAACGCCGTATCCGCTGTCCGCTTCACCAATGGATAGAATATAAGGTGTAATATTATTAATTATTGAATCAATAGCCGTTATATCAAACATATTATCATCGCTGCTTAAGATTGCTTCTATTTTATTCATTTCTGAATCAAGATAAGCTTGCGATTTATCCAATAAATCTTCCACATGGCGTTTTAAATGTTTAGTTTCAATCTCGCTCATAAAGTAATAACTTGATAAAACCATTAATGCAAAAAAGAACCACACAAACAGCACTTGAATATAATGAGAAATAAATTTTTTAATTGTAATAAATATATTATGCAGCATTTAAACCTTATTATTTTATATTTTTTTCTACTAATGCGGATGCTTCATCAAATTCACTGTGAAGTATATGTTCTGCAATTAAGTCTAAAAATTCTTTTGTATCATGCGACCATGTTTTTTCTCTTAATAAATTTAAAGATTTTTTTACCGCTTTTTTATCATAAGCGGTACAAGCGTCTTTAATTATTTTTAATTGCTCATTTAAAATAACAAGGGCTTCTGTTGAATCTTCGTTTACTTCATTAACAAGAGTTTTTATTTTTATCTCGTCTACTACTCTTTTTAATTTTTCTATAAATTCATTTGTTTCTGATAATAACACATTGATATCTTTTTCCCTGCCTGCCTGTTCAAGCCGCAATGCAGTTGAAGAAAGTTCTTTTTCGCCGATATTGGCAAGTGCGCTTTTCATTGCATGAACATTGATAATATACATTTGAATGTCATTATCATCGCTGATATTGTTATGCATACAAGTTTGTAAAACTTTTAACGCTTTTTCCGCATCACGTGCAAAGATTTGCGCCAACTGTAAATCAATTTGCTGGTATCCTTGATCTGCAATCGGTTTTTTATCAATTTTTTCTTTTTCTTTATGCGCGGCATCTATCACTTCGATAGGTTGTTTATCGCGTATTAATTTGTTAAGAACAACATTTAAATGGCGCACATCTATCGGTTTGGAAATAAAATCATCAAAACCGTTTTTCAAAAACATTTCCGCTTGCCCTGCAAGAGCGTTTGCAGTAAGGGCAACTATCGGGTTTGTATATTTCATGTTACGGAGCTGCTTTGTTGTTTCAATACCGTCCATTTTCGGCATCATATGATCCATAAAAATAATATCATAAATATTTCCGGATTTAACTTTTTCTATTGCTTCAAACCCGCTTGTTGCAAGATCTATTTTTAATGAATAAGGCATCATAAGACCTTTCGCCACATATAGATTTGTTTCTACATCATCAACAATTAAAATTCTGCCATAAGGCATATATTCATGTGATATTTGCGTTTTCTTGTATTGTACGGTGTTGCTTTGTTTAAATAAGCGAAGGCTGTCTGCCACGTCTTTTCCTAATAATCTGCGTATACCAAGACCTTCAATTTTTTGCGGTATGCGGACGGTAACATGAGTGCCTTCGTCAATAGCGCTTTTTACATTTATTTTTCCGTACATTAAGTTAATAAGATTTCGCGTAATGGTCATACCAAGACCCGCGCCTTCTGTTGTACGGTTCGCTTCCATATTAAACCGAGTATATTCGTCAAACAGTTTGCTGATTTGATCCGGCGTCATACCTTGACCTGTATCTTTTACTTGGAAAATTAATGTAACAGAAACCGCTCCGCCGCCGCGCCCGACACATTCTGCATTTATTGTAAGTTCAACTATTCCCTTTGCTGTATATTTAAATGCATTGGAAAGTAAATTATTAAGTATTTGCTTAATACGAAGCTCGTCCCCTACTAATACAGCCGGAATATTCGGATCAATATCAATTTTAAATTCAATCGGCTTACTTTCGTAACGAATATAATTTAATTGGATAATATCGTTTATAAGACTGGACACTTCATATTTAACCGGCACTAATTCAAGTTTTCCGGCTTCTATTTTTGATAAATCCAATATGTCGTTAATAATATTTAAAAGTAAATTACCGGAATTATTTATTTTTATAAACGCTTCGCTTGTCGCAGGAGGGTGAGTATTATTTTGCATTTGGATTTCTGTCATACCCAAGATTGCATTTAAAGGAGTTCGGATTTCATGGCTCATAGTTGCAAGGAAGTTGCTTTTTTGCTGTGTTCTTAAATCTGATTTTATTCTTGCTTGAGCAATATAATATAACATGGTGCATAACGCTGCCGCCAATATTGTGCCTAATAAAATCAGGAAAATCGCCATATTCTGTACGTTTTTGTAATATTCATGCGAAGGAATTACAATACCAAGATACCAATCATATTTTACTTTTTTAAAAAATACGATGGTATCTTCGTACATATAATTTTTTATTTTCCGTTTGCTGAGCAGTTCCCCCATTCTTAATGTTTCTAACTCGTTTGAAAGAATTGATAAACCGCTTGATACACTGTATATATTAACGCCGATAAAAAATAATTCAGGATGTGCAATTGCTTCTAAATTATTATTTAATATTATACCGTAACTGCCTTCTGTAAGGTCGATAGAAATAGCATGATTATATATTCTGTTAAGATCGATATCCAGACAAATAACCGCTAAGCGGTCTTTGTTGTCATTACTGATTAAACGGGAAAATGTCAGTATGTTGTTTCCTGTTGCAATATCCCTGTACGGTTTAGAAATAATGATTTTTCCGTTTGCATTAATAGCAGCTTGATACCATACGGTTTTTTCAGGATCAAATCCTTCCGATTCTATCATCGATGATACCGATTGCTGTGAAGATGCTGAAGCTCTGCTTGTAATGTGTTTTCCGCCCCAACTGAAAAAATAACCGTGAGTAGTATATAAACCTGTCATGCGTTCTCTGTCCGTAACAAGAAATTGCGTAATTTCTTTCATGTATGAAGAAATCTTTTCTTCTGATTCGCCTTTCATCAGCATATTGCGGATTGTTTCAGAGTAACTGCTAAGAAATGTTTCGGGTTCAAGAAGGTAGGAAATTATTCTTGCTTCTGCTAATTCCAATGTATGTTCTGCATCTTTTATCAGATGATTTTGTTCGATACGGCTGACAAAGAGGAAACTGGATATGCCCATAATTACAAAGGCAATCACAATTATAAACATTTGTGCATGAATAGTGTTTAAAGCCCGGCTTTTTTCAAAGATAGACCGCACAATCTCCCTCCATGTTCTGCCTGTTTGTCAATATATTTTTTTTTAAACTAACTAAATTATAGACTATATCAGGTATTAATTGCTATATATGAGAATTGATTGTATCTATTAATGTGGAAGGGGAAAAAGGTTTTTTTATGATGCCGACAGCACCTAATTTATAGCATTGTTGTTCGATTGAGGCGTCAACAGTGCCGGTTAAAAAAATAACAGGGATATTTACCCGTGAATTATCGGCTTTTAGCCTTACAATCGCTTCATAACCGTTCATTTCAGGCATTTCTATATCAAGCAAGATTAAATCTGGGGTTATTTTTTCTAAAAGTGAGAACATTTTGGCGGCTGACGGTATTGTCATGACACGAAAATTATTTTCAAGAGCGTCTTCCGCCATTGCTAAATTGGTGTCACTGTCATCTACAATATAAATAGTTTTCAATACCTAAGCATCCTCGTTTTGATCGTAGAATAATTACTATTTTGTTTAATGTCAAGGGAATATTCATATAAAATGTAATTGACGTTTTTTCAAAAAGTGTCAATAATGATATCAGGAAGGCATTATGAATGATTCAGCACACGCAAATTCTGTTTGTGCTAAAATATTAATTGCTTCGCGATATGAGAAAGATCAAAGATTGATTTTATCGGCTATACCGGAAACGATGGAGTTTGATATAGTTGGTATTGAGAAAGACGCGACAGGAACCATCATTCGGATAGACCGATTAAAACCCGATGTTCTTATTCTTGATTTAGAAATGTCACAAACAATCAGCACCGAACTTTTGCCTATGATTCGAAGACGATCGCCGTCGACAGCCATTATTTTACTTTGCGATTACTATGAAGAAGATCACATAACGCTTGCAATAAGAGCGGGGATATCTGCATTTTTAATAAAAGAGAATGATTTTAATAAATTGGTATATGTAATTAAAATAGCTGTTTTAGGCGGCTGTTATATAAACGATTCAATAATGAAAAAGATTGTTAATGAATCAAGAATTGTAAATCAATTACCGCATCAAATGTTTATAAATAAATTAGCTGAAATATCCGGCAACACTGAATACGCAGATGCTCTTTATTCTTTTTTTTCTCCATTAGAACAGACTGTTATAACAAAAATGGCGCAAGGATACTCCGATGACAAAATTGCAAAACAAATAAGTTACAATATAGGAACGATACGAAATTCTATTTTAGAGATAAAGCGCAAAATCAATTTAAACACACGTGTAGAAATAATTTTATTTTCGTTATTATACGGACTTATCCGTTTAGAAAATTTAACATCATGGTTTCAAAAAGCGGACGCACTTTTTAAGAAAATTGTCAGCGAAGGGAAGAAAGGGAAGGAGAAAGAAAAATTATTAAAGAAATAAATTGCCTTAGCTTAGGGCGTTTATTTTAATTGACAAAAACCGCTTTCCATATCAAAAATAAAATGATTAATACTAAATACAAAACAGCGATAGGATTAATATTCTTGCCAAAGATGTGGAAAGATTTAAGGTTTAAGTAAAGGCACACAAAAGTGAATGCTTTCATGTGCCTTATGTTTAAAAATAAAACTTTCTTTATAAAGTAGAAATATTTTTTATTACATAGTTCTTCTTTGTAATAAGCTTAAATGATCGTTGGATGAATTACAGACCAATTGCCATTTCTATATATATATGTACCTGCTTTATTACCATTGATTATATAAAAACTATTAAAACCGTCAAGTGTTCTATTAAGTGTTCCTCCATTAAATCGCGTATTATTACCTTCAATGGTAATACTTGTCAGATTATTTCCTTTAAAAGCACTGCTTTCAATTTTCCGAATATTTGGAGGTATAACAATAGAATTTAAATTATTATCTTCAAAAACCACTCCTTCAATAGCTGTAAGTCCTCTTCCAATAACAATATTTGTAAGTTGGTTATGGCAAAATGCTCCTGTTTTAATAGTTGTGACACTGTCAGGTATAATAATTGATCGAAGATGATTGTCGCAAAATGCATGACTGCCTATTAACGTAACACTGTTAGGTATAGTAATAGATGTCAATTGATTTTTATAAAATGCAAAATCATTAATGGTTATAATACCATCCGTTAAAATCACAGAGGTTAGTTGATTTTCTCTGAATGAATTATAATCAATTAAAGTTATATTTGCAGGTATGGTAACAGAAGTCAATTTATTATTAGCAAACGCACCATCTCCAATTGATGTAACGCTGTCAGGTTTCTTTACCGGTATCTATTTTATACCAATAATCAATTAAATTATTGACGATATCCTGTTCAAAGCTTGATTCAATAATTGTTAATTCTGTTTTTTGAGGAAGTAATATAATTTCTGTGCTGTCAACACTTGGAGCCAAATATAAAAGCGCGCCGTAATAAGGTCCTACATAAATTTTATTATCATTTTGTATAAGTATATCAGTGTTATTATTACTTTCATTTTTATTATCACTTTCTTGAATTTTTTTATTATTACAACAGCAAAATACACTTAAAATTATTATTATGAAAGCAATTTTTTTTATTATCATTTTTTATTCCTTTAGTTTTTAATACAATAGAAAAACGCACACAAAGGAGAAAATCCTTTGTGTGCAAAAATTATACTCTTACTCTTCATTTAGAAACAATAAATTACCTGCTTTTATACTCCAGATAATCAGGATCATTAAGAAGAACACTTATTTTTCTGCTGTTTCTATGTAATACTAACGGACCTAGAATCCCTTCTTCATCTTCAGGTAAGGTAAATAACGGTGTCATAAGCATTTGGTTTCTGCTTTCTACCACCAGCCTTAATTTTCCGTCAGGAAATGATGATACTGTTTCAAATGTTTTATTATCTATTTTTTTTAATAGATAAGTCCCTCTGCGTACCCCCCAATATGGGATTTCCTTGTCTATTTCCATGTAGTATAAACAATCTGTAGTATCTACAATACGGTATTCATGAAGGGAAACAGGCATACCTCCCCAAATCCCGACAAGAGGGTGTTCAAAATCTTCTTGTTGATTTGTCCTATCTTTCCGCCAATATAATGTATTACCCACCAAAAAAGCTAATGTATTAAAATCATTACCAAATTTTACATCATAAATTTTATCAGAGAATGAATTATAAACAGGAAATAATTTATTTTCCTCTTCTTCTGTTTGATACCGCAATGTAAACATTTCATTTCTAAGGCGTTCTTGATACATAATACTTATCGGCGGTATATTAAGTTCATAAAAAATAATACACGGTGTCATTTTTCCGACCCAATTAATTGTTTGAACCGGCGGATCTAATAAATACCTGCCGTCAGAAACCATCCAAAAATAATCGGTTAAATAATCGAAGGTTTCCCCTACCAAATATCTAACCCTTTTATTATTAGTTTCAAAAACTTCTTCTTGTTCTGTTATCTGTATTTCTTTATCAATTTGTACAGAATTATTTTTATATACGGGTTCAGAATTGCTTTCATTAACAATTGGCGGTTCTATTACATTATCTTTATTTTTATTGCACGAAAAAAACAAAATTATAATTAATAGAAACAGAACGATTTTTGTTGTTTTCATTTTTTCTCCTATCTTTTGATACCATTCATTAGAGTTTGATAACTATATTCTCCTATGTTTACTGTGCTTACTGTGCTTTGTCTTTGTGTTAAATTATTATTTACATTATAATTTAACCTAGTTGGCGTAACAAGAAAAATATCCCAGCTTAAAATTTCTTTATCTGTATAACTTTTTTTTCCTAGAACACCTTTGCTATTCCATGGATTTGCTACACTAACATATACGTCATACAAACCGTTAACAGAATTTAAAGAAAATTCAATTTCAGAAAGCATTACATAGTGAGCTCCACCCTGACCATTTGGAACTTGAAGACAGGCAAGATACATATTCTCAGATTGTGTAAACTCATATATCTGTTCTACGGTTGGTTTATCTGCAAAAACAGATGTAACATTAAAATATCCATCTGAGTATCTTGTTAAAATATCTGCAATGTTTTGATTGGTTAATATTGATCCTTTTGAATATAGATCATCTTCTTTTATAAGGTTATGAAGTTGCTCTGCATTAATATTCTTACCGGTAAGTCGTTCCAAACTATATTTAACAGTCATAAATCGACAACCATAATTATGCAAAGAAATAAAATCCATTTCTTTGTAACCATTCTCTATTAAAAGATCTTTATCTTTATAAAAATCTTCCCAAAGTTTCACTTCTTCTCCTTTTTCTAATTGTTCCGCTTCGTATCTTTCAAACGCTGCTAGTTTTCTTTCTTCGTTTATTTCATTTACACTATCTCGTGATGATGCATCAAAGAGAGGTATATTCCAGTATCCGTCTTCATTTTGAAAATTATTATTTGTCTCTGTTCTAATCCAAAAATAATCTTTGTCGTTATTATATGTTAGTTCCAGATATTCATCATACATTGAATAATCACCTGTTTCCTTTGCATACAATAAGAATGCGTTTTCTAAATCAAAATCTTGATTATATTGATAAAACCATTCATGTTCCGCATTTATCCTGTTTGTCATTGCCAGTTTTGCTATTGAAGCTGTTTTAAGTTCATTAAAACTTGATGAACTTGTAACTATGTTTCCAGAAGCATCTGTTTCTCCGGTCACATACCCATCTCTATATGCTTCATGTCCAAGAATAGCTGCTAAACGGAATTGATCTTCTGCGCTCATGCCTTGTTTATAACCTGTCAAATTTATTACCTTTTTACCATCTTCTCTGGTTGATTCTGCTGCATTTTTACCTTCAGAATCTGTAATTATTTTTATATCCCCTTTTAATATACCCCATAACTGGTCTTTTTGTACAGTATCACCGTAACCATATTGAGCGCGTAATGCAACAGCGGAATCAAATTTATTATCTTTATTATTTATATAATTACTAATTTTATTGTTTGTATTCCAGACCATTGCGCCTCTAACAGAAGATATTATATTATCAATACTGACATTTGCGCCTCCTGTGCCAAAATTCATTTTTACACCGTTGCGTCCTATATTTAATTCAAGTAAACCGCCTTGATATTTTCCGTCGCTTAATAAATTTAAGTTAAGTATATTAAGTGAAAAATCGTTTCCTAAAGCATAGTTTACACCTTGCCCTGCAATTGAACCAACAAGATTGTTTAGTTTACTAACATCAATCTGATTTGTTTCATTAAAGCCAAATAATTTGTTTATATGATAACCGGTGTTAGTTGCATGCATACTTGATGATACAAGAGAACTTGTCATGGATACAAGTGTATTCGTAAGCATATTATTAAATCCCGCTCTTACAATTTCACCTGAATAACCAAAACCATTTTCACTGTCATAAGTAACTCCGCTGATAAGGTTTGTTGCAAAACCTGTTGTAAAAGTTTGAACCCCTGTCATCATTGTTTGAGCAATAACCGTATTTAATGTACCGGATACATTTTTCATAACTGCAGTTGTCATTCCTTTGAAAACTCCTCCGCATAAACCTGCAACTGTATTGGTTACTAATGATTTACCAACGTTAAACGCAACTTCATCAATTGATTTATATCCCATTGCTAAATCAAGACTTCCAAAGACAAGATCGCTGGCAGTACCGACACCGATAGATAACGCTAACATTGCAAAACCGCTTCCGCATGAAATAATTCCTGCCGCTATTGAGCCTGCAATTGTGCCGATGGTGCGGAGAGAGGGAGCGGTAAACCAGCTTCCGTCGTCATCCCACATTCGTTTATCCCAGGGAGCAAGAGTAAGTTCATAGCTTCCTTTTGAATCAACAACGTGCCAATAAATGTATTCGGATATTAAGCGTCCTAATTCACCTGCTCCTTGATCATAAAACATTTCATCTTTTTCCGATCCCATTTCATCTTGCGGTTTAACTGTAGGACTATAACCGATGTGTGCACCGAATTTTCCTGGTGATTGTTCGCGCTCTTCTCCGTTATCATTCATTACCGATATTTTATTATTATCTTTTCCGAATATTTCTTCAGAAATTGTTTCAACTTCTGTCATTATATTATTAAGCAATTCTCTTATTGCAATGGAATCCATATGTGCAATAGAATTTTCATCAAGATTTGTTTTTAGTGTTATTGGTTCTAAATTATAATTCACATAACCGCTTATATAAACAGTTTGTGTAATGACAGGCGTAAAAAGCGTAGAACCTTTTATTATATCTTTAACATAGTTATTCCCGCTTTTTCTCCAAAGTCCTTTGATAATAAAATGATTATCCATGTTTTCTCTAAAACCTTTGTTAGAATTTTCTACCATTTCAGATAAGCTTTTAACTATTTCTTCTGCATTCAAACGTGCGTTAAACGCAAGTATTCTTGATTCGTTGTTTGCAATTTCTGCATTGGTTTGTTTTGCAAGATCGGCTGCAGCTGTTTTTACAAGATTTGCATCCCATGTTGTACCGCTCATACCTCTCTTTACATTTACAGAAATAGAGGAAGAGATGCTGTTTAATGAGCTGAATGCATTTGCCATGTTTACAATTCCAGAAGATTGCAAAAGTTCTGACATCAGCGTTTGAGCGGCAGGAGCAGCGTCACGAATACCGAAAGGCTCTCTAGCATCTAAAAAGCGGGATAAACGTTCACCTTCTGTACCTATTAATGATAAGAAAGAATCTGCCGACGCTTGATTAGCGGCATTTGCAGCTTGTTCCAGCCATCTTTCTTTATCTTCAAGCCCTGCAAGATAAAATTCGTTCCATTCATTATTTATTCGTTCGTATTCATTTTTAAAATTTATATTCCATTGCCGGTACGAATCTTCCATTTTTTGTAAACCTATAGTCCAATCCATTCTGCCGCTTTCCAATATTTGTGCGGCTGAAGCTTGCCATTCATTATATTTATCTGTTATTTCTTTAAGAATTTGCTGCCACTCAATTTCTCTTGCTGAAAATTCTGTATTATATTTTTTTTCTAAAGTATCTTCCGCTAATAAAACAATTTCATTACCGATAATATTAAAATCTGCAAGCATATTAATATTTATGTTTAAGTACTCGGAAAGATTATTAAACAAAACTGTATGCATATTATTTAAATGATTTTTCCAAGATAGAGCATTTTTTCCGTATGTTTTATTAATCTCTGCTTTTAAATCATTAATAGAGGCTTTACCGTCAATATAAGCATTTACAACAGTTAAATAATTATTTTCATTTTGATTATGTTCATACTGTTTTGCATTCCAAAAATTTTCTATTTCAGATTTTGAATTGTTTTCCGCGTCTTTTGCCCAATAAACCAATGCTGCAAGAGCTTTTGATACGCTATCATATTCTTCATTTGAATTTTTTTGCATTATCTCCCAATAATTTTTTATTTCTTTAATATCATCCAAATTTATTTTATTAGTACTTAATAAAGAATCATTTATATCTTTCCATACTATTTTTAATTTATCAGACTCTTTTCCTTCAAGAAAATCCAATCTTTTGCATGATTCAATATACGCAGTACTATAATCTTTTATTGATGATAAGTTTCCGTTAATTCCGTTGATCCAATTTTTTACCTCATTGCGCGTAATTTCAATTGGAGAAGTGATTCTATTTAATGTACTATCATTAATTCCTTTCATATCATTCCAAGCCCATTGCCAAAGGAAATTGTACCATTTACTTGCTTGTGATCTTGCTTCATTGTAATATTTATTTGTGTAATTATAAGCAAGTTCATAAACATCCAGAGTATACATTTTAGAAAATCCTTTCAGATAATCATTTCCATAACCTGACAATGTCAGAATAATGTAATATTCTAGATCAGATTTTTCGTTAGAAGTTAAACTGTCCCATGCGTTACGAAAAATATTTTCGCTGTCAGTGAATAATTTGTTTCCGCTAACTGCAGAATATAAAGATTTAGTACGATCAAAAACTCCTGATTGTGTAGATAAAGAAGCAAAAGAACCGTTTTCTTTTGTCATTTCTCCCAGTCCGGAAAAACATTCTTCAAGAAATAATAAATCTTTGTTTGCATTTATAAGCGAACTAATAAGATAATCTCTAGCTAAACTCCATTGTTTATATTTTTCTGAATTTGAAAAGTAGCCTGTCATTCTTTCGCTTAGACTTCTTAGCGATTCTTCATAATTGCTTATAGAATGAAATTCGCCTGATTGAGTATTTTTTGTATTGAAAAAACTTATTAGATCATTTGCTTTTGATGCGTCCATTCCATAGAGTTTCATAGACTCGTCTCTGGAAAAAACAAGTCTGCCGTTTTTAACAGTTATTATATCTTTTATATTCCAAGAAGAAGATTCGTTACTAAAGTTATATTCAAAATTTTGATCAATGTACCCAAGCTGATACAATGACCTTTGATATTCTGAAAATATTTTATCATTGTTCATTTTTTCTAGTGCTATCGTTGATGATAATGCATTCATGGCTTCATTCAGCATGATTCTTTTTTTAAAACTTTGTTCATATGCTGAATATAAAGAGGCGTATTCTTTGTTTTCATAAGAACGGCTTTTTTCTTCGGTGTAAAGATCGGAAAGCACTTCTAAAACAGTTTTTGCACGTTTTAATTTTTCTTTGCTGCTTTCTAAGTTAATTGTATCGGTATTTAAATACGCTGTACTTGCCCATCTTTTAATTGCATCTTGTTTTTCATATTCTAATTGCTTTTCATTACTTGATTGAAGCGTTTTATTTAAAACACGGTATTGATCATCATAAAGCGAACCATAGGTAATAAATTTTTCTACTTCTAAAAAATAATTATTTTTTAATTCATTATATTTTTCTTTTTGATTAGCGAGTTCTTGTTCGCATTTTTCTAATACAATAGAAACATCTTCTGTATTTAATTTAGAAATATCATACGATCTTGCTGCATTAGCTAAATCTTCATATAAATATCTTAATGTATTAAATTGTAAATCAACCGCTGATAATGCATTTTCATATAAATTAAAATAATAATTTGAATTTGCATAAAAATTGGATTGATTATTCTGAGAGAATAATTTAAACGAATCGTTTGTTCTATTAGAAAAATAAATTGCTTTATAAAATGCATCTTCATATATACCTTCTTTCCATGTTAATGCCGATGCTACAATAGGATAATTGGTATCAATATTTTCAGAGTTTAAATACTGCCGCCAATGCAAATCGTTTTCTGATAAATATTCATTTTTTTTAAGACTTTCACAGGCATCTGTTATCATTAATAAACAATCAAGAGAATTTTTATTATCCATTATTTTGTTAAAATCATTATTAATAGCTTCTGCTTCATATTCACTTATAAAATTTAATGAATATGAATAATTAATAAGCGTATTATATTGTGTTTGCAGTTTCTCATATTCTTGATAGAGAGCGTCTATAGTATTTACTGTCTTTACATTATTATAATGAGCATAAACAGTAACAAATTCGATTAATGAATTTTTCCAATTATTAATTTCATATTCCAGCCATTTTGGAATTACAGAAAAACAATCTTCAAATTCTAAAAGAAACTTCGCTGTATTATTTACAAAATCACCTGACATTGAAAATATAGCTTTTGTGATTGTATAAATATCCGGCAGAATAATTGCTGCTTCTGAATTAATACCGTATTTATTCATCAATACCGATAATGAATCACATGAATTTTTCCATGTTTCTTTTTGATTAAATGAACTGTAAAAAGCATAATCGCTGTATAAATCCAATAAGTTATAACAAAAATTATTTTCATTAAAATATTGAGAAAGATATTGTTCAGAACCAAGAAAAAAAGAATCTCCTGACACAAAGTAACTTATAAAAATATTTTCATCAGAATCGTCAGTATAATATGATAAACCTTGCGCTATTCTTACTTTTAGGTCATTAAGAATTTCGTAAATATAAGAAGCCGTTTCTGTATCAACTATACAATTTTTTATTAATTCAGTAAAAACATATTCATCGTTTGTTAATTCTAAATTTTTATTGATATCTAAAAAATCAAATAATAATGTTAGTTCAAAATCAACTCTTTTATCCAAAAGAATTTTAGAGCTGTTTTTATAATCTTCTGTAAGCCGGTTTAATAAATTTTCACCGAAAAGCGCATTTTTTTCTTTGTCTGAAAGATTTATACCTTTTACCTTTTCATACCAATCCGCCCCGCTAAAATCAGAATCATAAGCTCTTAACTGACCGTTAAGATTATCAGCAAATAAATTTATCGCTGCTAAACGAAGAAGAAAATCAATTTCTAAATTCGATTCTTCCAGTTCTGCTACGGATAAAATATTATTACCGTCTCCGTTTATTAAAATATACAAAATATTTTGTGCTATTTCTTTTTGTTCTAAATTTGCCCAAGCCATTCCATAATCAAGTACATTTTTATAAATAGCATTGCTGCCGGATTTATAAAATTCTTTATATTGATTAGTTAAAAAATTATATTTGTTATTAAGTTCTATACGATAAAAGTTTTTACGATCAATTAATGAGATTGTAATAAGTGCGGAATAATCAGATTGTAATTTGATCAAATTCTCTTCTTCCATTTTCATTATTAAAGTTAAATTATTTAATAATTCCTGCTGTTCTTTAATATTCGTTCCTGCTTCGTTTAACTTTTTTAATTCTTTTTCATAAACAGCTAAAGATTCATTATAAGAGAGCCTTGCTTCTTCCCAAGCACGAATACTTTCCGCTTCTGTCATTCTTCCTGCTGTTAATTCTTCTGCATAAGACATAACCGCTTGTGCAATATCTGTTTTTCTTTCCCAGTACAAAACAAGCGCGTTTGCTCTGACTAAAGCAATTTGATATTCATCAAGACAAAAATCTTCGCTTGATGCATCTGGAGAAAGAAAATCTTTTAATATTCCTGTTCCCAATAATTCAGCATAATTTTTTAGAATCATATCGCGTGTTTCATATGCTTTCGCTGTATAAGAACGATAAAAAGGAAGAAGATTGTTCATTTCTGCAAGAGCATCAAATTTGTTCCGAGACAAATAACTGTAACCAATTTCTTTAGCAATAGCTATTTGCTCTGTTATTGATACATTATTTTTAAGAACATATCGTATTCGCTGCAGAGTGCTATCGTAATTATTAGAAATAAATTCTGAAAAACTATTTAATTCTGAAAGAAAATTCTTTTCTGCTTCTTTCCATAATTTATTCATTTCATCTTCTATCCAATTTGAAAAATCTGAATCTGATATGTCTTTATATTCTCCGCTCTCTGCTTTATCGCCGCTGTACTGCTGCTGCCAAAAAAGAATGTTTTCTTTAGTAGAAGTTGCGGCAGATGCGCTTATTAAATACATATCAACTAACGCTTTTACTCTTGTCGTTCCTTCTCCAATTCTCATTTCTTTATTAAGTTCAAATTCTTTTTTAGCATCGGCTATATTTTTTTTAAATTCTTCAGAAATATTTATAAACAAAGCCTCGCCTGCACTGAATAATTCTTTCGCGCTTAATTCCCATTTTTGTCTTTGATCTTCCAATTGCTTAAAAGCAGAAAGCCATATCTCTTCGCCTTCGGAAAACATTTTAAATGTTTCCTGCTCCCATTCAATTCGCCTGATAAAAAACCTTTCTTCTGCTTCTTCCCATGCTTTTAATCCTCTGTCAAATTGTTCTTTGTAAAGAGTCAGCCATTCTTCACCTAACAAAGACAGATCTCCTATTCCTGCATCTGCTTGTTCTATTCTGACGTTTAACTCTTCAATACCGTTATTACAGGCTGCTTCAGTCTCTGAAATTAATTTTTCTGTAAATAAACGAGCCGCTTCATTGTCGCTTTTTTTTCGTAAACTCCAAATATCTCTTGTTCGTCTGCTTGTAAATATTCTTTCTTCTCTGGCTGCAATATTATTAAATTCTCTTTTTATTGAATCGTTCATGGTAATTAAAGTTTCACTTAGAATACGTCCCATTGATTCACGCATTTCTGCCGGAATATAAGCTAAAAGTTCGGGAAATAAATAAATTAAGTTTTTTTCAAATGATGTACTGACTGCTTTTATATGGTTATCTGTTTCATTGCGCCAGCTTAAAAGATCGTTTGAAAATTCTCTGCCGTCTTCGTTAAGGCGAACAATCATCGGATCGCCGGTTTTAGTATCAAAAAGAATATTGCCTTCTACATCAAGATGCCATGAAAAATTGGTTTGAATTTTTTCCAGCTTTTGCGATAAATTCACAACCGCATCTTCCGCTGCACTTCCGAAAAAACGCCCAAGAAGCCATTGCGAAAATCGTTTTTCAAGCTCTTCGTTACTCCAATTTTCTATTTTGTTTTTTGCGTCATTTAATTGCAAAGGATCATCGTAAATATTTAATGCGATTAACTCCCATGCATTTACAGCTTGCGATATTCCGTTTTTTGCTTCAGTCAGCCAACGCTCCGGATTTATTTCCCTGTCTGCTCTGCTAAAATGGCTGTCAAAAACTGATTTGTTAAATCCTTTTATTTCACCTAACGAAGGCTGTGCAAAAATAAAAGACGGAAATAATCCGTAAATTAATATAATTATTAAAAAAGATGAAATTGTTTTATTAAAATATTTTTTAATCATTTTTTACTCCAAAATTTAAATTTAAATTCCGCACAAGCGGAATATTTTCTGATCTGATTGGTAATAGAGAATTTTTAAATATAAATAAAAGTGACGGTATGATGGTAATTGAACAAATAAATGAACTTGTAATCCCTAATGCGCTAACTAAAGATAAAGTTCTGATAAGTGTGTTTACTCCTTCTGTTAGAAATAAAAACGGAATTGCTCCTGCAACAGTGGTTGCAGTTGTTGCAAGAAGCGCCGGCAATTTTCTGCGAAGCGCTGAATAAATACTTAATACTGTTTTTTCGTTCTTTGCTTGAATCACTGTGCGGATGCTGTCAACACAAAGAACAGCAGCGTTTATTGTCATGCCGCTGACAGCGATAAAAGCACATGCAATGGAAGAATTATACATACTGCCTGAGATACATAAACAAATTGCAGGAATTGCCAAAGACGGCGGAATAGCCGATAAAATTAATAAAGGGATAGTAAACGATTCATTGATAGAGGCTATTATCATATAACAAAAAATTACCGCCATGATGAGCGAAAGAAATGAAGCAGATAAACTTTCACTTTTTTTTATGGCTTCAGGATCAAATTCGATTGAATAGTTTTGAGGTAAATCAATTTTACTAAACAAAGGATAAATTTCTTTTTTTACATGACGGGCATCCATCGGTTTTGTAGAAATTGTAATTGAAGCATACCTTCGCCTATTATCTCTTCTAATGCTTGACGGCTCTCTTTCTTCTTTTGTTTCAATAAGTGAATTAAGACGTAATGATGATGACATATCTTCGTTTTTAAACGGAATTAATAAATCCAGCAAACCTTCTCTTGATTGACGCATAACATCGGTATTTTTTACACTTCCTGTTTTAATTCTTACATCTGTTTCTGCATTTGCAAACTTTGTTTGTTTATTAATTCTTTTATAAGCGACAGGTCCGTACACACCTAAACGTACGTTTGAAGTAGCGACAGAAAAATTAATCTTTGCATTTGCAAAATTTTCACGCTTAGGCGTTAAAACAAGTTTTTTACTTCCTTGTTTAAAATTTAAAACTCTTTCTTTTATTAATGGATGATCTGAACTATGCTTTAGCTGCGCAAGTTCTTCTGCAATTTCTCTGCATTTTTGATCTTCATCGCCGTAAATAAAAATTTGCCAATAACGATCTTTGACCGTATTTTCATGAAAGAAAATAAAACCGCCGGGAATATAAATTTGTTTTGCTAAATCACGAATATGATGCGCTTTTGTTTTTTTCGCATCAAACGAAATAAGCAAAGAACCTGAACCTGTCCGTGCGCCTGTTTCTACATTAATAATTTCTTCATTTCTTAAAAGCTGTTCGCTGTAAACTGCAAGAAGCCTGTCAACTTCTTCTGCAAGTAAGCCGCCGTCAAACTCAACTTGCCCGTAAACAGAATCTTCCGATCCAAAATTGCTTATATCTGCTCCTTTTGCAGATAACACAATAATTGCCGCGATTGAAATTATAAAACCTATAAATAAAATAAAAATGGGATGACGTACACAATATATGATAGTTGCGGCTAGAGTCCTGTTAAAAATTCTACGGATTTTAAACTTACTAATAAAACGAGTAAACTTTAATTTTAACTTTTTCTTTTCATACTTCCAAAGTAAAAGAGGAGGCAAAAGAGAAAGACTTAAAATAAATGCAACAATGGTAACAACTGCAACAGCACTTGCAATTATTTTCGCATCGTTATCATCTATCGCTGTCAGAGGAAGAAGAGCAGCTACTGTTGTTGCAGCACCTGCCAACAAAGGTCCTGCCAGTGTGCTTAAAGCAGCCGATGCTTCCTTGTAACTTGAACATTTACGCAATTTTTCTGAACAGAGAATAACAGCATCTACTGCTGTGCCTATTCCGGCACCAATTCCTGCCAGTAAAAGCCTGTCGATTGAAAAACCTGCAATAAAGAGAACGGCAGCAGAGATCAAACAAATTAAAGGAATGGCAAGCGCACAGAAAAAACCCGAATAGTTTACCGTGCTATTACTGCTATTTAACAAGAAACTTATTATTGCAACCATAATTGCACCTAACAAAGCCGCATTAAAAACCGAATTAAACGCCGTTGTTTCTTCCGCTCCTAAATCGGATAACACAGTAAATTCAAGAGGCAATGAATGCGTTTGTGCAGAACCGCGCGCAAACTCTGTTTGTGCAGAAAGTTCTTTTTTTATTTCCGCCGATAACTTACGCAAATCTGCATCATGTCTTCCCATAACGGCGATACCTGCTGTTTTTTTTCCATTCAAACGCGAATATATTTCTGGTTCGCGTTCTTTTTCGCATATAACAGCAAAATCAGAAAGTTCGATAAATTTTCCGTCTTCTAAAGGAATAAGTGCGGTATTAAGCGAATCATATCTGCCGTCAACAGAAATAATTATTTCTCTGTTTTTATGTGTAATCGATCCTCCTGAATAAATCGAATCGTTCATTGCAAGAACAGAAGCAACATAAGAAGGATCAATTCCAAGAAGACTGAGTTTTTCCTGATCAAGAATTAAATAAATTTCTTTTATCCCTACTCCTGAAACAATAACTTCTCCTGCACCTTCTAAACTTTCGAGTCTTGGTTTTACAATTTTTTCCAGCAATTGAGCAGCCGAATCATTTTCTTCTGAAGTAAAAGCGGCAGACCATACAGGAACCATCGAATTATTGGAACTTAAAATTTCCGGTCTTTGCACCGATGACGGAAGCGTTTCATAAACTCTTTGAGCCGCATCACGGACAGCTTCATAATTTCCGTTAGATGATTTTTTTCTTAAAGATAAAAAACTTCCTGAACTGCCTTTTTTAAAACGTATAACAACAACCGAAAGACTGTTCTCGCTGGAACTGAGAACCGACATAACGCCGGGAATGGAAGAAAACACATCTTCCATTGGGATAGTAATACTTCTTTCCATTTCCGCAGCGTCAATGCCGTAATGTTTAATTTTTACCGCATAAGTACCTCCTGTATTTGTTTTTATTTGATCATCAGAATTCATAATGACGAATAACGACATCGCGCAAATTCCAATGAGTATGCACAAAGCAGATTTTTTTCTTTCGAGCCAAGAAACCAAATATTTCATTTAACACTCCCGCAAAGTATTTTCCATTTAAAATAACGAATTAATATTGCCGGAATAACAAATAAACTGAGTAAAGTTGATACTGTTAGCCCGCCAAGCATCGCCGCCGCCATTGATTTTTGTGAGTTTCCCATCGGGCTTAAAATCAACGGTAATAAAGCAAAGATTGTTGTCGCCATCGTAATCAATATTGCTTGCAGACGTTCACAAGCTCCGCGCCAAACTGCAAATGCAGGACTAAGACCTGAGCGGATTTTTTGTTCGCATATTTCATAGAGAATAAGACTGTTATTCACAACAAGCCCGAAGAGCGCCGTCAATCCAAGAACAGCGCCGGAATCAATTTTTGAACCTGCTATTAAAAGCGCAGGACCTGCTCCTGCAAGAGAAAAAGGAATCGTCATCATAAGAATTACAGGAAGCAAAAAAGATTCAAATTGAGCGCCCATTGTTATGTAAAGCAAAATTAAAATTAGAAAAATAAAAAGAAGCAATGAATTACGATATCGGCTAAAAACCGATTCATCTGCTTGCACTGCAATTTTTTTTATCGAAGAAGGAATTTCCTTTACTGAAACAATATCAGCATAAATAACATCCGTTCTGTCAAGACGCGCAAGAGCCGCTTCTGCTTCCATTCGCTCTATTCTGCCAAGAGAACCTAAAAAAACTGTTTTACCTTGAGAAGTTCTTAAAGGTATTTGTTCAAGATAAGAAACCGAATGATTCATGTTATAAACAGAATCTTTCTTCCCCGTTACGCGCACATCAAGAGGTCTGCCTTCAATTTCAAGTCTTGCCGCAACAACACCTTCGTTAAGAATATGCAAAGTTTCGGCGATCTGAGCGGCAGAAATTGAAAGAAATGCCGACGCTTCCCTGTTCGGAAAAAACCTTAACTCCGGTCTTTGCCCGCGAGGTCTGAAATTCACGGAAATTGACTTTGAATCAAACTCTTCTTTTGCAAATTCTGTCAATTCATTAAGTTCTTTTCTGTCTTTACCTTTGATAACAAAAGTGTTTGCCGAGGATAATCCCAATAAAACTTCCGTTTTATCTTTCGGAAAAAACACAGAATACTGTTCTGCTTCACAGTCCTGTCCTGCTCCAAAATACAAGCCGGAAATTTCATTTGATGATTTTTCTTGCTGTAATATTTTTTTAATTTCACCTAACGCTGTCTCCGCTTTAATACCTTTTTCGAGCACACATCGTAAAATTATTTCTTCTTTTTTGTAATCAATATCCGCTCTGCGCCCGACATCATTCTCTTCTGCGCCCGCTCTTCCATATACAGTTTTTACAGACGGCAGCCCTGAAAGAAGCAAGGAAATTTTATATGAAGTTTTTTCTATACTTTCTAACAGAGTTCCGGAGGGGAAAATAATAGAAACCAATATTTCATCAACATCATCCGGATTTATAAAAACAACCGGCAGTGTAATCAGTGTTAAGAAACCAACAACACTCAATAAAGCGGCAACGGCAAAAAGTTTCCCGGAACGGCGAAGAAGAAATGTCAGAAATTCAGAATACTTCTTAACAAGACTGCCGTCTGTAAAAACAGATTGAATTTTTTTAACTATTTTAAAATTGATAAAACGCACACAAACGGAATTTGCAGAGTTCGGGCTTTTCTGCTGACTTAGCCTTAGACCTTCCCGATACAAGGACGGAAGACAAAATTGCGCATAAAACCATCCTGCAGCAACCGATGTTACAAGAGCAATTGCCAAATCGCCGAAAAGACTGCCTAATGCGCCCGGCAGCATAAGGATAGGAACAAAAACAAGAGCCGTTGTTAAAGTAGAAGCAGCACTCGATCCTGCAATAGAAAAAACTTTGTCCCCGATTTCATTTGGATCAATTTCGCATAACAGAATATTTTTATTTTTTTCAAAAGCACGGTAAAGCAAATCTAAAACAATTACGCTGATATCAGAAACAAGCCCTATTCCCAATGCAAGACCGCTGAGACTCATACTGTTAAGAGATTTCCCCGTAATAAAAAGTATGCAAATACCGGCCGCAATTGAAAAAGGAATTGATAACGCTGCAAGAAGACTGTGTTTTAGACGGCGTATAAAAAGCAAAAGAACAACTACTGCCGCTCCTGCACCAAGAACCGCTGAAATAATCAAGCTTGTAATTCCGCTAATCAAAGACGGGCTTGAATCTGTTATAAGTTCAATTTGCGCATCACGGGAAAAAAGAGAGACAGCTTCATCTACAGTTTTTTTTATGTCACGCGACAATCGCAGCGGATCAGCACCGGGTCTTCTGTAAACTTCCAGTGCTGTTGCCGCTTTCCCGTTGTAAACAAAAACGCTTTCACGCCTTGCAACGGACGATTGTAAATCACCTGCATCTTCTACTTTTAAAGAGCCGTTTTTAACAGGAAGAATAATTTGAGATAGAGCGGTTTTTGAATCAGGTTTGCCGGAACCGATTACAACAAGCTCCGTATTTCCTTCGCGGGCATTTCCGGCGGGAATATCTGCTGTTTCCTGTGCAAGAATTCTTGAAAACTCAGAAGGTGTAATGCCAATTGCAGCAAGACGCTGTACATCAAGAGATAACTTTTCTTCTATTATTTCTCCGCCTGCAATAATGACAGAACCAACCCCGTCTATTTTCCGCAACCGCGCAGTAATTTCGTATTCGGCAAGTTTACGCGAACTAACCGCAATCACTGCGTGCGCCTCATTATCCGAATCGCCTGATGTTACGGACGGTTTTTTTACACCTTCAGGAAGTCCCGGATAAACTGCGTCAACAGCTTCGCGCACAAGGATTGATGCAGAAATAATGTCAGTACCCCAACGAAAATCCAAACTTATAAAAGAGCGGTTGTCACGTGAAACGCTTCTCATTCTTTCTAGCCCTTTAATTGATGAAAGACCGTCTTCCAAAGGAATTGTCACCATACTTCTAATTTCTTCTGCAGTCATACCCGGATACTGCGTTTCTATTGTCACTCTTGGAATCGTTAATTCCGGAAGTCTATTAATCGGAATATTTATTAAAGAAAATATTGCTGCAATAATTACCGCCGATATAATCATAATGACAGTTACATGACGGCTAACAAAAAAGTTTATTAATCCTTTCATGGCAATCCTACTTTACAAGTGATATAGTGAATGAGTTTTCATTTTTATTTCCCAAATTATCTTTAAGTCCGTTTGCAATTTGAAAATTTATCAATCCGTAATTTGTTGAGTTTGTCAGATTACCGATAATTTCTACTCTGATACAATCTTCAAAACCATTTTCATGCTCAGTTATTTTAAAATTATCAATTTTAATCTGACGCGGCGAAAAAGTAATTACATTGTTGCTGGTATCAGTACGAAAAAGTTCCATCACAGAAAATAAATCGACAGACGCACCTTCTGCAGCATAGAAATATAATTCGATCCATGTTTTAACACTTTCGCCTGACGGATAATGTTCGTCGCTTATGGGAATAATTCCAAAAACTGTATCCAAAGGAAAAAAAATTGCATTAAAATTTGATTCATTGTTAGGTGACATTGGTATTCTAATTCCGGCAAGTTCAGGAGGTTTTGAATATTTTCCGTTTGCAAATATTTTATAAATATATTCATCTTTAGTTTCATTTTCTGCACTGTCTTTTATTCCGGGTTTTATTCTTATTGTGAATCTGCTTCCATAAACAGGCTTATTGTCAAATTTAAAAACAAACTCATTTTTAAAACCGTTGGAATTTTCCATTACAAGACCGGGACCGTCTTCGATACTTATATAGTTTTTAACAGACAAACTATCCACAGGTTTTGAAAAAACAAGTAATAAGCGATCATCTTTTTCCCAATCATGATTTTCAATCGGAAATTCTGCATGAGTAATACCGGAAAATCCTTTGTCAGAAAATAAATCAATTAATTCGCCGCTTTTTAACAAGCGCTGAGCATATAACAAATACGGTATTTCCTGATCTGTCCCTATTGAAAAATTACTTGTAAAATCATTTCTAACATTCATTCCGTTGTTATCTGTCAATGAAGAATTTATCTTTATTTCGTAATATTTATTTTGCGTCCATGGTTCTGCAGGCGTAAAAACCGCTGTTCTGCCGCTATCTTCCAACAACCAAAAGCCGGCTGCAGGCGGGTTAAACGAAACATTTTCATATAACGTCTTTAACGAAACAGGTAATGAAAACTCCAGCCTTACTTCGCTTCTTTGATTATCCAATTTTGCATACATTGACGGATAACAAGAAACTAAAACGGGACGCTCTGAATCAGCTCTTGTAGTAAATTTACAGTTAAACGCTTCATCTAGCGAAAGCCCTTCTGTATTTCTTGCATCTGATGTTAAACTTATTATGTAGTCGGTATTTTTTTCTAACGGTAGAAAAGGCAAAAAAGAAATTTTCTTTCCTTCCCATAAAAATTTTCCTCTTATTCGGTTTCCGTCGCCTGTAAGCGAAAAATTCCGTTCTACGCTTGCTTTATGCGGATTATCAGAGAAAGTTAAAGATATAAAAATATTTTCAGGCTCAGAATGATAAGCCTCTGCCGGTGTCCATGAAACAATTTCAAATTGAGAAAATCTTAAAATATCGCAAGATGTAAACTCAATTAAACTTATTAAAAATAAAAAATATAAAACTAATTTCATTTAACTGCCTCCAGATAAAAAGTAATATCTTCTTTCATAAATATTCCTGACTCACAGTTAATTCCGTTTTTTCCTCCGGGAATAGTAACCACATAATAATTTGAAATTTCTGTGCCGCTTTCTCCCGGCGACAATCCTTCCCACCTCATATAAAGACGATCATTTGAAATCCAATTAACATATTCAACAGCGATAGGCGGTAAAGTTTTCGGGAAAAACGGATTAATTGTAATTTTTAGCGGAACATTTTTCTTTTCATCATTATTAAACGGTAGAGAAAAATGAATAGACAGCGATAAATTTCCTGTTGCCTGATCTACAGAAACCGGTATTGCATTTGTAATATCAAAATTATCAACTATTATATTTTCATTAAAAAGAACAGAGCAAACATTTAAAAAAGGAATATCGGGAACAAAAGTGATTCTGTAATCTGTACCGATTTTTATTCCTTCGCTATCCCTTGTATCACCGGATACAATTAATGTATACGAAATTTCTGAATCAGGTGCTCTTGTAAATATATAAACAATACTGTTATTCGAAAGTAATTCTGTTCTTCCTGTAAGAGAAGGTTCAAAACGCAATGAGCGAATAACATTTTCGCCCATAGTTTTGTTAAACGAAACTGCAATCCCCTGTCCTTGCTGTAAACCTGTTTCTATTTCAGAACCTGTCGGATACCAACTGCCGTCCGAAAATAAAACAGGATAAACATTTGTTACTTGTGGAAATGTTTTATCAAGGTCTGTTGTAAAATAACCGTTATAAGTTTTTACTAAAGGAATTCCGTTTTTACTTTTAGCAGAATCTTTTAAACTCCATCTGTAAAAAAGATAAGGAGAAAGCGGTTTTTCTATAATTACTTTTAATATTTTATCGTCACCTAACCATTCAAAATTCTTGTTTCCAAATCCATCAAGTGTTAAAGCAGATTCAACTGAAAACCTTTCCATTGAATCAGAAAAATAAAACTCCATAATAACATCATTCGTACCGATTGAATCGCCGTTAGAAGGACTGTGTTTCTCTAATAAAGGCGGATTATTTTTATTAATTGCATAGAAAGAAATAAAATGCTCAACTCGCATTTCCCTTCCGTCTGCAGAACGGATCGTTCCTGAAAAACTTAATGTATAGCGAATTCCAGCCGTCCATCCTGAAACAGGAACAAAATAAAGAGAATTACTTTTCCAAAACTTATCGCCTCTGACAGCTCCCAAATCAGAATTTATTTGCAAGCTCGCTTCGGTTTCATTTTTAAACATTGCTGTATCAAAATTTAAAATTACAGGAGTATACATATCCGGTAAAAAATAATCTTTTTCGTTAGATGCAGGAGCACCGGAAGGAGACGAAAACAACTTCAAATCATTGCTTATTTCTGCTGTTTCATTAAAAAAATCAATACTAATACCGATTGGTCTAAGATCGATAAATCCGCATGAGATAAATAAAATAGCGCATAACGCAAATAAATTTTGTGTTAATAAAAAATTATTCCAAAATCGCAACACTTGTTCCCTCCCTTAAATCTGTATTCGGACGCAGAACAATTACATCACCTTCTTTTAAACCTTCTTTTATTTCACGTTCATCGCCGTTAGAAAACCCTAAAATAATTTTTCTTTCGGAAACTACACTTCCGTTTAAAATAAATACACTGCCGTCATTATTATTCAAATTAAAAATTGCAGATTCGGGAATAAAAACCGCTTTTCGCAGAAGACCCATAGTCACTGTGATACGTGCAAACATTCCGGGTTTTAATTTGTCATATTCATCTCTATTTTGACTTCTATCGTTTAACAAAACCCGTACTAAAAAACTTAAACTTTGACTGTCCGCTTGCGGATAAATTAAATCAACAATTCCGTTTCTTGTATCGCCTGTTCCGTCAATTAATACAGATGCTTTCATTCCTTTTTCTATACGCAATGCATCTTTCTCGCGTATCGGAAAAATTGCGTATAACGATGTTGTATCAATAATACTGATAATTTTATCTTGCTGACGGACTCGTTCTCCTTCTTCCAGATAACGCGCTCCAACAACACCGGAAGACGGGCTTCGTATTGTTAATTCGTCTAAAGCAATATTGATAGACTCTAATTCTTTTTCTGCCGCTTCCAGTCTTGCATAAGATGCTTCCAATTCCGCTCTTAAAGTCGCAGTTAAAAGCGTAATAAACGCTTCGTTCCTTTCAGTTTCGTCTAACGGAACTGATAATCCCGCTTTTTTAAGGTCTTGATCCCGATAGCCAATCCGTCTGATTTCCAATTCTCTTTCCATCAGCTGAATTTGCTCCCATTCCGTATCAATACTGAAACGGCCTGCGAGAATAGCTTCTGTGTGAACACCGCCTGCAAGAAAAAGTGTCTCCTGATTTTGATGCTTGCGGTTATTTTCTTCCCATTTTCTTTTTGCAAGAGACAATTCAATAAAAGCCTTATCAAGAGCGAGAAGCTGCGCCTCTGCCTGAAATATTCCTTCAAGCAATCTTGAGTTTGCTAAATTACAAGCTGCAAGTACCTGCGTATAATTATTTTTCGCTCTTTCAACTGCAATGTTAATCTGAGGATTTTCAAGCTGTATAATAATATTTCCCTGATTAACAAAATCGCCTTCTCTAAAAAATAATTTGTTGATTACAGCTTCCTGCGAAGAAGTAATATCCACTTTACTTAAAAAAGACAAACTGCCGAAACCGGATGCTTCATCTGGAATTTCTTTTTCATATACAGCCGCTGCTTTTACACTTTTTATTTCATTATTAAAATTCTCCGATCGCTTACCGCAAGAGAAAAACAATAAAACCGCCAGATTCAAAATTAAAAACTTTTTTAATATCATTAATTCCTCCTTTGATGATTAAAAAATAAAGAGAGTTCTCCCGGTTTTAGATCGAGAAATTTTTCCAATTCACGTTCCGCTTCCAAAAGCGCGGTTGCCGTTTGAATTGCATTAATTTCTCTTTGGGTTTGCTCAATTAAAACTTCCATTAAATCTAATCTTGTAATTTGTCCTAGTTCTAACCTTGTTTCTTCAATGCGGCATCTTTCTTTCCCAAGAATTATTGATTCAAGAGCAAGTAACCGTTTTTGTTCGGCAAGATTGCATTTTTCTAAAGCGTTAGACGAAATCCTTCCAATCTGTTCTAAAGTTGTGTTATATTTTTCTTGTTCAAGAGCAAGAGCCAACCTTGCCTGTTCTGTCCCGTACCTTGAAACCGGATCGGGTAAAGGTGTAAAACTATTTTGCAGCATTGCTGTTCTGTCATACGGCGGCTCCCAGCTTGCCTGAACACCAAATCTGTTTTGAATCCATGGGCTGTTTATATCAATACTTATACCAACAGACCAGTTATATCGTGTTAGCGGATAACGCTGTCCGCTAAGCCCAAAGTTACCTGTTAAACGCAATGTAGGAATCCATGAATTAGAAGCATATTTTAATTCGGCTTTTCTTTTAGTTATCGAAAAACGCGCTTCTACAAGATCGGGATTCTGCTCTTTGGCACGCTGTTCCAGCAATGCAAAATCTGCAATAGCAGAAAAATAACTTTTTTGCAAAATTGGGATAACAGACGGACGGTTAATATCAACTTTTTCAGATAAAACAGGTAAAACATCAAGCCCTAGAATTTCTGCAAATTGCTTTTCCATTTCCGTTAAATCAAGCTCAAGTAAATAAATATCCAGTTTTGCATCTAATAAATTAATTTCTGCATTTGCTAAATCAACAGGCAATGCAAGACCTAACTGCACTTCTTCTTTTAAAATGCTTTTTTGATCTTCTAAAATGTTTAATGCCAGCTTTTTAATTTCCAGTATCGCTCTTGATGAAAGCACATTGCGGTAGGCAGCAATCGCTGACTCTGAAATTTCTAAAGCCATTCTGTCTAACCTTGAAGAAGAAAGGTCTAACTCTAACTTTTCAAGTTTTCTTGACATGGAAGTCCTTCCTCCGTCAAAAACCAATTGTTCCAAACTAATCCCGTAATTTTTTACAAATGAATCTGCGCCAAGCTGCTGAAGCCTGTCATTTTCAGAAATTGAAATTCCTATTTTTGGAAAAAATTCGCGAATACCCCACCGCCATGCGCCTTCCATTAAAATTTGTGAAGAACGTGAATGTTTAAGATCAACAGATGCTGTAACAGCAAGTTCTGCCGCTTGTGCAAATGTCAATGTCTGATTATTGTTTTCCTGATTAATTGCGTATAACGTACAGGAAACCATCATAAATAAATAAAAATAAAATAATTTGTTACGCATTTCTACTGCACCTCTCTGATAATATTTTCTAAATTTGTTATTGACCTTAATAACGGAGTGTCCCATGGAAGCATTGCTTTTGCACGGCTTAAATCTTCCAAAGCATCTTTTGCCCTTCCTGAAACCCATCGCAATCTTGCTCTATCCAATAAAACCATCGCGCTCTCTGCTGAATATTCTGCGGCTCTGTCAAGAAAGATTAACGCTTCATCGAATTTACCTATCTCCATTGCAATTTCTGCCGCAAGACGCAAAGCGCGGATATCCTGCGGATTGTCGGCTAACATTTTTTCCGCTGTATCCGCCGCTCCTGTAAGATCGTTTTTTTCGCGGAGTATTCTTGCCAAATAAAGATTCGCCTCTAAAGAAGAGGGTCTTAATTTTAAAGCTCTGCGGCATGATTTCTCCGCTTTTTCGATATCGCCGGAAAAATATTCCGCCTTTGCACGTAACAGCAATGCAGGAGAGAAATTTTTCTGTGCAAGCAAAATTTCTTTAACATCTGCAAACCTGCCAAGTGAATAAGCTTCAGAAGCACGGGCATAAAGACGTATTGATTCTGTATTAGGCGTCCTGCTGCATGAAATAAAGAAAAAAGATAAAACAAGTATTGTTATGTGCAAAATATTAGATAAAGCGGCGTGTATTGCTTGAATCTTCATTCTAGCCTCTGCAAATGTAAGTAAGCCGTTCCGCCAAACGTCTTGAAGAAACATCTGATGTTTTTTGCGAAGCAGATTGTGCCTGCGTATTAAAATAATCTCTAAAGCGCGGAGCAGAAGTTAAAGAGCGCAAAGCGCCTACAGCATAAACTGTGTATGGATTATCGGGCAGACTAATTAAAGGCAGCAATACATCTAGAGAATTAGGATTTCCGGAATTAACAGACATGGAAATTACAGCTTCAATTTCTTTTTTAGTTTTAATTGATAAACCTTCTTCGTTTTTTAAACCGGTAAAAGAAGCAAGTATCATGCGGCACTCTTTTGCAAACGGTCCCTGCGGCGAAGTATTGATGCAATTTTCCGCAAACTCAGCGGCAATTACACCGGAAAAAGCCCTTGCTCCGCGGTACCAATACTCAGGGAATTGCGCATAACGCGCTCTTATTGATTTATAAGCCGTACTCACACGCCTGTCTTCCTGCAAAGAAGCAGACCCGGTTTGCGCTCTGTTTTTTTCAAGAACGCAAACAAGCATCATCCAGCGGCTGAAACTGTCAGGTTCATCGTGAATTAAGTCATTAAATACCGATTCAAGCCCTGAAGCAGAGTCGATCCACTTTTCGTTAATGAATAAGATCATCGCATTCGCCGCAGTACGGACAATGTTAGACGAAACCGATTCTTCATTTTTTGCAGAAATTAAATTAGACAATCCCTGCTCAATTTCGCTTTTTTGAATCAACCCCAAACCGTAAGCCATCGACAGCTCTTTAAAAGCTGCCGCCACAGCTCCTGCATAGTCACCTGCATTCTCCCTTAGCCCGGACTCTGTCAGCGCTAAACCTTGAAACCACGTACCCGCTCTTTCAAGTTCAGCAAGTTCATCAAGCGAACGCAGGAGCGAAGAATAATCAATCTCCTGCGCTTCGTTCAATCCATGAAGCTTCTGTACAAACGATGTTTGCAGTTCTTTAGAAACATACGTTTCTTTAGAACCGTACGTTTCTTTAGAACCGTGCGTTTCTTTGGAAACGCGCAGAGCTTCCCCGTTTTTTGTCTGCTGTCCGGGAGCTTTTCCCCCAGCCTGATCATTTTCTCTGCACATGATAAAACATGCACAGCTGACAAACATCAGAAGCAGCAAAGACAAAAGATTCAATTTAATTTTCATAAGCAACTCCAAAAAAATTATTTATTATATATGGGTTGCAGATGCGTAGTGCTTGACCGAAAAAGAAAAAAAATTGAAAATATTTTTTTTATTACAAATCAAAATAAGCTATTTATAGTAGAAAAAAACGCATTTTCTGTTAAGTTGACATGCTTTTTTCATAAGTTTACAATTATCCGCATCAATGGAAGAATTAATCCGAAAAGAAACGATAAGCGAAGAACTCGGTGTTTCCCTTGCCACAGTCAATAATTGGATAAAAACCCGTGTTATCCCATCGCCGGATTTTCAAAATTGCTACAGCAAAATTGTTTTTGAGCAAATAATCGGCGCAATAAAAAACAGTCAAAAACGCCTTAATTCCAGAGCGAACAGAAATCTGCTGGAAAAAAAAACCTTGTGTTACTCAGGCATAACGAACAAAGAACGAAAAAAATTATTATCAAACCTTGTAAAAGATTTTGAAACATCAAACTTTTCGGTTAACGAAGGCTTGCTTGCCTTATCTCTTGCAATTTTAAGATCAAATAAATTGATTGATGCACAATGTCATGCAAACGGAAAATCAAAACTTGATGTCATGCTTTCCGATTGGCTGCTGCAAACAAAAAATCAGGACGCAGTAAAATCTTTATTTGAAAAATACGAAATACAAAATTTTGATGATGATATACTGGGCGCATTTTATCAATCTATACAAAGTATTTCGCAAAAATCTTTTTCAGGAACATACTATACACCTTCCAAACTTTTAACAGATATTAAAATTCCTTTAGAGAAAACCGTTCTTGATCCATGCTGCGGAAGCGGCGGTATATTGCTTAATATTTTATCAAAAGACCACGATCCGTCAAAAATATTTGCAAGAGATATTGATGATGCGGCATTAAAAATATGTTTTATAAACCTTGTATTATTTTTTAATGATAAAAATATTGCGCCTAACATATCAAAACATGATATAACATTAAGTTCTTTAGAAACGCATAACTGCAATCAATTTGATTATATAGTAACAAATCCGCCGTGGGGCAGCAAATTTACTATTCTGCAAAAAGAGGCATTAATAAAATTATACCCCGAACTTTCAACATCAGAAATTTTCAGCATCGCTTTGTATAATGCACACAAAATGTTAAAAGAAAACGGTCAGATTTATTTTTTTCTTCCTTATTCTTTTTTAAATGTAGCGGCGCATAAAAATATCAGACAATATATTTTTAAGGACAATAATAAAGTTTTTATCAATTTACTTGGTAATTCATTTAAAGGCGTATTATCAGAAGGGATTCTGCTTCATTTAATAAAAAGCTCTTCTAATCAAGATATATTAATAAAAAATAAAAACGGCAATATTTATAACTTGCCGCTTCAAAATATTAATCCTCCTGATTATATAATCAGCGCAACAGGAAAAAGACAAGACGCTTTAATACTGGATAAAATTTACAGCACAGAACACACAACATTGTTTGACGCAGCGTTTGCATTAGGAATAGTAACAGGAAATAATAAAAAATATTTATTAAAAGAAAAAACCAAAATTTCAAAACCAATTTTTCGCGGAAAAGATATTGAAAAATACGTATTATCAAAACCCATATACTACTTAGATTTTAAACCCGAACTATTCCAGCAAACCGCTCCGGAGGAATATTACCGTCAAGAAAAAATTGTTTACCGATTCATAAGCGGTAAATTAATTTGCGCTCTTGATAAAGATGGAAATCTTTTATTAAACAGCGCAAATCTTTTTATCTCTAACAATTACCCGATGGAAACAATCGTATCATTTTTTAACAGCGATATTTATACATTTATCTTTAAAAAGAAATTTCATTCAAGAAAAGTTTTAAAATCTCATTTAAAAAGTTTACCTTTACCCATTTTGTCAAATGAAACTCATCAATATATAAAAAAATTATATTACGAAACATTTTCCGAAAAAACCGGAGAAATCTCTTTATATCAAAATAAAATTGATAAAATAATTTGTAGCGCTTTTTTGATCGATGATGAGGAATATAGTTATATCAAAGGGAATATATAATCCTTTTACTTGACTTAACAAAATGATGATCATATAATAAACATAATATGAAATATACCGACGAACAATTAAACGATGCGGTTAAGAACGAAATATTTACCAATGAGCAAATCGATCAATTCAAAGAATTTGTAAATAAAAATAACAGCGGTCAGATAACAAAATTTCAAAAATTGCTTTATTACGGAGGCGGATTATTAATCATCTCAGCAATGACATGGTTAATGACAACAAACTGGAAAAATTTCGGAGCGGTTGGAGTCACTATTATTTCCGCTGTTTATTTTATAATTTTCTTTTTTGCAGGTGAGTTTCTTTTCTTTAAAAAAAATCTGGAAGTTGCAGGCGGAATTTTATATTCTGTTTCTATAGCGATAATTCCATTATTTGTTTTTTCTTTATTGAAAGCATTTGATTTCTGGCCTGAAAACTGGGAATATAACGATTATTATTTTTGGATAAAAGGCAAATGGTTAATTCTGGAATTAAGTTTAATTGCAGTAGCTTTGCCGATTCTTTTAAGAACAAAATTTTCGTTTATTGTTTTTTTAATTGCAGGATCGCTATGGTTTCTCTCGATGGATATAATCCCGATAATTGAAAAAACAACAAAAATTACATGGACAGAAAGAGCAAACATCTCTATTATATTCGGCACAATAATGATATTAATCGGATATTTTGCAGATATTAAATTTAAAAAGGACTATGCTTTTTGGATGTACCTTTTCGGACTAATAATTCTTTCATCGGGTTTATCGGTTTTTTATAATGTCAATCTATTTAAATTTATTGTGCTTGGAATTGCAAATCTTATATTAATTTTTGTTTCTTTATTTTTAAACAGAAATGCATTTCTTGTTTTTGGGACAATCGGATTAATTCAATTCCTAAGCAGATTATCATGGAAATATTTTGAAGATTCTGTTATCTTCCCGTTTGCATTAACAATAATAGGAGTATTGCTTATCGTATTAGGAATTTATTTCCAAAAGAACAGAAAAAATATCGAAGAAAAATTGATAAAAAAACTGCCTTCGTATATTTTAAAATTAAGACCAAAAAGAAATTTAGAAGATGAATAATCCTAACGATGACATTTTAACAAAATTAATGTTTAGCAATGGTAAAAGCATTTGCAATCATTTCTGCAATTAATACACCAAGGTCATCTTTAACACTAATCCTGTACACAGATATACTGCGTCCTTTTGAAAGACAGGCAGAAGAAGCTATCAGCCGGCTTCCTTTAGTGCTTTTTAAATAAGAAATACTGCAAGATTGTCCCACTGTTACTCCAACATTCTCGCCGCAAACCCATGCTAGATTAGAATGAACGGCAAAAGTCAAATCTGCCAAAGTAAAAATAGCTCCGCCCTGAACATTGTCTATGGAATTTTTATGACTTTCGTTCAGCTCCAAACTGCACACCGCACTCTCCTCAGTAACAGAATCAATTACAATTCCGTTTCCTGTAGCAAAGCGATCTTTTTTAAAATGATTACGGATATGTTCTAAATCAATTTTCATATTTTATGTATAACATTAATAAAAATAAATAACAATATAGCTCATAACTGCTATTGACAAGTTTGAATAAAAAATAGAAAGTGAATTAGCAGAGGAGTATTAAAATGAAAAAAATTGCTATTCTTTTCTTTATCATTTGTATGGCATGGACAACTGCAACGGCGCAAGAAGACGGGATCGGGTTATCTGTTGGAGCAGAAGTAATTATCTTGGATTTGGAAGAAGCCGGAGATTTTACATTTATCAGACCTTTTATTATCTATGAAAAATCATTTAATAATATTGATTTCTATACGGGATTTGGTTTAAATATTCCAACTGATTATTCTTTTTATGGTGTAGGGCTTGATTTAGACATTGGAGGAACATACAATCTATCAATTAGTGACGAGTCCGTTTTAACTTTTTCTCTTGGAGCGCTGATATATCTTGCATTAGATAGTTATAGAACAGAAGAATATAATGGTATGTATTCTGAAAATACAATATATGGTTTTGTTGATTTAAATCCGCTGTTACGATATATTAACGTACATTTAAATTTAGGTGTACAATTCACGCAAACACTTAGTGTCGGCGATCTCTATTTTGGTATTAACGTACCTTTTAACCTAGTCGGACCAAATAGTTTTTTTACTGTTTTTGATATTGCAGAACTTCAAATTACAGCCGGAATGGATATGGAAATGGGCTTAGGCTTTGGACTTACTTTTTATGGTTGGATAGGAAAAGCGCAGGTGCTAGGCATCGATTCGGATTTCGCACAATTACTTGAAATATTTGCCTCCTATACAACCGGACCTCTCTTTTTAGGTTTAACCTTTGGTTTACCGGTATATAAAGACGGTATAAAAAATGACGGTTTTTCAATCACTCCTGAAGTTGAATGCAGCTTTGATTTTGGTCTATCATTATTCGCAAAACTTCCAATCGGCGGTATAGGTTCAGACGATGATTTAACCTCTATCGGTCTTACCATAGGAGCAAAATACAGTTTCTAATTTGTTGTAGGCAAACATTTTTTAGATTGAATTAATAAGGTTATTCTCGTTCATTTCATTAATAAAAAATAACGCCTAAACAACAGTATAGTTTAAAATCATTTATAAAAAAAATTAATTTTTTTCACTCTCAGTCAAGCGCTCGAACCTTCGGTTCGCCGCATTTGCAACCCATATATAGCTATTAGTTTTCACTTTTTTGAGAAAACAAATTTATTAGTCAGCATGATGAAAATAGCTGTCAGGGGAAAGACTCCCCGAAGGAGAAAAAAATTAGAAAGTAAAAATTAAATGATTAAAGCGGCGAAGGGATTATCAAAAATAACCTTTCAATCCCTCACCGCAATCTCCTCCCAAGCGCCGCTTTAAAAACTTCCAGATCAACTTCGTAACCGCCGGAGAATAATTCTTCTTCGCTGACGTCAAGTTCAAAGGAGCGGCGCGAAACGTGTTCGCAATAATGCGCGTCCGACGAAGTAATTAATGGATAGCCGTGTGTGTCGAGCTGATTGTCATGAAAAGAAGGGGGGATGCGGACGCACTCAAGAGCAGACCACGGTCCGTCAACAATGACACCTAACTGACTCGACATTGAAAAAGCGACGCGGTCTACATGGGCGGGAATAACTATGCCTCCGTATTCGATAACTTTTTCGCCGATGTTATCAATGCTTAGATCGAGAGGGTTTACTAAATAATATTCAACCTCGCCTAAAATGTTTTCATCTTCGTCAACATAAACTTGATCGCCTGTTTTGTCGGGGTTATTTAAAAAAGGTGTAAGTATCGAGTAGGCGTAATCGTTAAACGCCATACATTTTTCAAGATTGGAAAAAAGACAAAGGACATGGACTTCTTCGTTTGTGGTCGCTTCCATTCCGAAGATCGGAATAATACCGTATTGCTTGCTTAGTTTTGCAAAAGCGGGGCAGTTAAGACTTGAATTGTGATCCGTCAGCGCCATCAGCTTCAAACCTTTAGAGGCACCTATTTCCAGCAAAGTCTTTGGAGATAGGTTTAAATCACCGCAGGGAGAGAGGCAGGAATGATTGTGAAGATCAGCAAGCATGGATCACCTCACTGTTTAAACAAATCCCACAATTTACCGGAAACGGTAAATTGATTCTCCTTTGTGCGGATTACGGCGATGCCTTCATCTTTTGCCGCTTCAAGCATATCTTCGGGAAGCGGACGTGAATTGCAGATAACAATTACAGAAATATTTACCAATGTTGCAACAGCGACAGTATTTTTATGAGCTTGTATTGTGATTAGAGCGCCGCCGTCTTTTGCATGAGCCATTACATCAGAAAGAAGATCAGATGTGTATGCACCGCTCACTTCGATATTATCAAACTCATCCTGACAAATTTCCGCGCCGAGTGCGGCAGCGGCTTCTCTGATTTTCATACACGCTCCTTATTTTTCGTCTTTAACAGAATCTGTAAACACAACAGAACGCACTGTCGTTCCTTTTCCTACAGTAGATTGAATTGTAAATTCATCTGAGACGCGTTTTGTATTTGCAAGCCCCATCCCTGCACCAAACCCTAAAGAACGGACATATTCATTTGCGGTTGAATATCCTTCTTTAAGAGCCTGATTCACATCTGCAATACCGGGACCTGTATCAGCCGCTGTGATTATCACTTTGTCCGGCATAATGGAACAGTGCATCGTTCCGCCGTCAGAATGAACAACTTGATTTATTTCCAGCTCATAACAGGCAATTGCTACCCGCCTGATCAGCTTAGGATCATAATTACGCTGCTTAAGAGCTTTTTTAATTTCTGTTGAAGCCCTTCCTGCCAATTCAAAATTATAATGCGCTGTGGTATATTCCATTTCTGAATAAACAGAAGTATCGTTTGTATTTGTGTTTTTATGAATTTTTTCCAATCTTAGCACCTCACGGTTCATTTCTACCAACAAAGCTCTAATCACATCTGTAGCGGTAATTATACCGACTAATTTATGATCCTTATCAAGAACAGGGAAACGCCCGAATCGGTATTTATTAAGACTGGAAATCGCCATAGAAACAGGCATATCATCCTGCAGACTGATTATATTTTTTGTCATTCTTTCTTCGATAGGAGAATCGATATAACCTTTATCATGAGCGACAATAATATCTTCGATAGATATAAGTCCGACTAATTTTTCGTCTTCCAGAATGGGAATACCTTTAACTCTATTCTCCCTCATTAAAGCTTGAATATGCCTCATCGTATGATTCTTGGTTCCGGTAAGTATGGTAGTTGACATGACATCTTTAATTTTAAGCTGATGGATAAGCTCCAACACCACAGACGGTGAATCAACAGTGCTTAAGGGAATATCGGCTAATTGTTCTTGATCGCTCATATCAACTCCTAGTTGGTTTTATTTTATCATATTGATAAAAGTTGTTCAATAAGTATATAGAAGAATATTTTTAAAAAATTGACTTATACTAATTCTTAGAATAAAATATAACAAATGGCATCAAATACCGGCAATAAACCAGCACCAAGAATTATAACAGTTAAAGATTTATTATTAAAAAAGAACTTGAAAATACCGGAATATCAGCGTCCTTATAAATGGTTAATAAAAAATGTAAACCAGCTTATCAATGATATAATTGATAACATAAAAAAATCCGCGTATCGTTTAGGAACATTAGTAATTCATAATGAGAAAAATACAACGGAATTTAATATAGTAGACGGACAGCAAAGAACAATTACATTGGCTTTAATTGCATATGCGCTTGTAGAAAAGAAAAAAGATATTTTATTAAAAATAAATCCTGAAGAAAATTGGCTTGCTTATCAAAATATTTGTTCTGATTTTTGTTTTTCAAATGTTATTACAAAAGCAAATCTTCAAAATAATTATTTTGAAATAAAAAGAAGAGTAATGGAGTTTAACGAAGAGATAATAACTTTCTTTTTTAATAAATGCGAACTTGTAGAAGTAGTTCAGGAAAATGTATCAGAGGCTTTCCAGTTTTTTGATTCCCAAAATGCAAGAGGCAAAGACCTTAAACCTCATGATCTGCTGAAAGCTTATCATCTGCGGGAAATGAATGATTATACCGGCGAAACTGAACGCAGAGAAACAGTTAAGTTTTGGCAAGATCAAAATGAAGAGGAATTAGCAAAATTATTTTCGGATTACCTTTTTAGGATAAAAAATTGGAGCAAAGGCTATTCTGCAAGATATTTTACAAAAGATGATATAGATGTCTTTAAAGGTATAAACCCATACATAAAAAACAGTTATCCTTATTTTAATATTTTCTCTCCTTTGATAACAAAGAAAATTGATTTTCCTTTTCAAATAGATCAAATAACAATCAATGGAGAATATTTTTTTGATATGGTTAAATATTACAAAAAGATGCTTGATGATTTAAAACAAAATGAACATGAATTAATAAAAATGATAAAAGAAAGTTCATTTTTCAGAAAAGACAGCTATAAATATATTCGTAATTTATTTTATTGCGGATTGCTTTATTATACAGATAAATTCGGTTTAAATGATTTTGATAAAGCGGTTAAAAAAATATTTATATGGGCATTTTCTTTACGGTTAAAAATGCAAAGAGTATTGATTGCTTCAATTGATTCTTATGCGCTAAGTATTGAACCTCATATAAATATACAATTATTCAGAAAAATCAGAGATGCAATTCACCACAAAGAAATTCTCAATTTGGAAATCGAAACAATTAAAAAAGTAAATTTCGAAGATTCTGAAAAACTAAAAGAAATATTTATAGAAGAAGGATATTTAAATGCCTGAAAATAAATTGATTGAAGCGGAAGAACCTCTATATTTAAGTATAAAAGAATTATTTACATCCGATTTATATGAAATTCCTATCTATCAAAGAAATTACGCATGGGATGAAAAAGAAATTATACAATTATTACAAGATATAATTGATTGTTGTGCGGAAGAAAAAAAAACAAAGATTAAAAAAGAGTATTATTTAGGAAATTTAATTATTTATAAAAACAATGAAATTTTTGAAACAATAGACGGACAGCAAAGATTGACGACCTTAACAATTCTATTAAATTTAATAAAAAATAAATATCCGAATATTGACTTATCATGGTACAAAAAATTAAATTTAAGGTTTGATTGCCGTATCCGATCAACAAATACATTAAATTATCTTTATAACTGCGATAATTTAGAAGACAAAGAATGTAACGCCGAAATTAAACAAGGATATCAAATAATAAAAAGAAACATATCAAATCTTTTAAAAAAGCAAGGATTAGTTATAGCGGAATTTTGTTCATACCTTTTTGAGAGAGTTTTTATATTACGGATATTTGTCCCATACGATACAGATAAGAATCAATATTTTGAAATAATGAACAGCCGCGGCGAACAATTGGAAAAATCAGAAATATTAAAAGCGCAAATGTTAAAAATACTTGATGAAAACGAAATATATACTTTTAATTTAATCTGGGAATCGTGTTCAAATATGGAAAAATATGTTCAATACGGATTTAATAAAAACGATCAAAGAGAATTAATCTTTGATCAAAATTGGGATAATTTCATATGCAAAGAATTTAGTGATATCAATAAAATATTACAAAATACAAAAAAAGAATTAGAAACAGATGAATCGATTAAAGATATTTTATCTTCTCCTGTAAATCATTATCAGATTTTATATGATGCAAATAAAAAACAAACTTTTGAAACAGGTAGCAGATATAGTTCTATAATAAATTTCTCAAATTTTCTGCTTCATGTACTAAGAATACAAACAAAAGAAGATATACCTCTGGATGATAAACGCCTTCTTGATATATTTAAAAAATATCTAGATGATGATACAGCAAAACATAATTTTGTCAGACAATTCGGCTACTCTCTTTTAAAATGCAAATTTTTATATGATAAATATATAATAAAAAGAGATTACGGAAGAGATCATTGGAGCCTGCATAGATTAAAATACGAAAATAAAAATGAAAGTTATGTAAATACATTTAATGAAAACGAAAATGATAATAAAGGAATAAACAGGGAAATATTAATGTTACTTGCAATGTTTCATGTAACAACACCGTCTTTGGTTTACAAACATTGGTTAAACGGCGCATTAAAATATATTTATTACGAAGAAAAAATCGAAGCGGAAAAATATAAAAAATACTTGGAAAACCTTGCAAAAGCATTTTTATTTGACAGATTTTTAGCAAAAGACGAAATTGATTATTATCCGATTATATATCAAAACAATGGCGTACCGAAAGAAAATCCAATTACAGACGAATCAAAATTAAATTACGAATCAAATGTAGAAAATTTTGTTTTCAATTACCTTGATTATCTCCTTTGGCAAGATTATAAAAATGAAAAAAAATATTTTAAGATCGAAGGAAAGGATTTCGTTGATCCAAGAATTGAAAATTTTGAATTTACATTTAGAAGTTCTGTAGAACATTATTATCCTCAGCATCCTTATCCAAATCCTGATGATAAAATGGAAGATGAATACTGGCTACATGATTTTGGAAATCTTTGTTTAATAAGCAGCAGCAAAAATTCACGATTAAGCAATTATATGCCAAACACCAAAAAAGATTATTATATCGGCAGCAATCCTGAAATCGAAAAAAAACTAACAATCGACAGCATAAAGCAGCGTATTATGATGGAGTATCCTGTTTGGAACATAAATGTTAATGGAGAAAACGTAATAAAAACACACAGCGAAAAAATGATAGAAGCGTTGGGGTTAGTTAGAAGATAGAATTTTGAAATGCTAGACAACCTGTTATGAGTATTCAGACTCACTTTCAACGGCAATATTTACATTAATACATTCGTCAGGATAATAAATACCGTTTTTAACTTCGTATATTATTTCTTTTATTTCATTTACACATCCAATCAGATTCTTTTTTATTTTTTGCCCCCAGAAACGGACAACAATCCAACCTAATCTTTCGAGCTCTTTTTCTATTTTATTATCACGATTTATATTATGTTCTATTTTACGAATCCAATATTCTCTGTTTGATTCTATAGTATCTTTTTTAACATCCCATCCTTTACCATGCCATAATTCACCATCGCAAAAAATAGCAATTTTGTATTTAGTGATTGCAATATCTGGTTTACCGGGTAGCTTTTTATAATTTTTGCGATATCGGATACCTTCATGCCATAACGCTTTACGCAACAAAGTTTCTATTGTGGTGTCTTTACTTTTTATACGCGACATACATTTACGACGTTGTTCCGGTGTAAGTGTATCCATAAAAATTTAATTTATTAAAATAATAATTGTATTAATCATCTGGCATTACTTCTTTTTCTAAGAATTTCTCATATTCTCCCACTTTTCTAAAATCAAGCATATATTTTCCTTCACCTAATTTTTGAAAAGCGACTGCATCAATTCCTATCTCTAAAAGCATTTCATACGTAACTAATGTTCTTTGTTTTATACCTAAAACATCTCTTAACAACCATTTACCCAATGCTTTGTTTGGGTTTGACATAATTGCCTTACCTCCAGCTTGACAAATGCTCATTAACAAAATTTCATCATTTGGCAATTTTACTTCAAATGGAGTTTTCCTTGGAGGAAAAAATGTATCATATGAATTTTTTAAAATCGTATTCCATGGAATATAAACTTCATCTAATTCTCTTCTTCGCCCTTTAGCATTCCATTGATTTAATCCGCTTCTAGCATATACAACCTTTTTTCCTGATCTTGATGTTGAATACAAAGGAACAATAATTGTTTCTGGAAAAGTAATTTCTTGTTCATTCATAATTTCATTGTAATTTATTTTTCTAAGCATGCCAAGAGGATCATCAAAAATTACTACAGGAACAAATGCAAAACATTCTTTTATTTTAAACCTTTTATAAAGTGTGCTTTTTGTTGTATCAAATTTATATTCTTCCTTTCCGTCGAAAAAGAAAAGTGTGTTTTTATTTTCTTTCGTAATTTTAATTTTAGTTATATCAATAAAATCCATCTTTTCTTCAAATAACCAGAAACCTTTCTCATTTCTCACAATACAATGATAAATTATATCTTTTAAACCATAAACTTTTAATGTGAAATCAAGTCGATTGTTTCTTAATTCGGCTATCTTTTTAACTTTATCTAAAGAAGATAAAGTTTTATATAATCTTTGTTGATTATTAAATTCTGCTATTTTTTGCATCTGTTCTGTTTCAATAAAAGTTTTAATACCTATTCCATTAGATTTTAATTTAGCATCTACAGATAAATCCGCCCTTGCTAAATTCTCTGCATTAAAACTTAGACAATAAATTAACTCTGTCACTCTATAATGGAGATATGGAATTTGACTTTCGCTAAAAAGTTTTGATATTGACCCTACTAATCTTAAATCATTAAGGTATTTTTCAACTTCTAAATGATTATAACCTATAAGTTTTGCATTAAAATTTGGATCCTTCATACTAGAACCTTGTATATCTCTTCCGCTACACGTCTGATTACTGAAACAGAAACTGAATTTCCTACTTGTTTATAAATTTTAGTATCGGTCATTCCTTGAGGGATAATAAAATCATCGGGAAAACCTTGTAAAGATAAGCATTCTTTAGGTGTTAATTTTCTGATATTGCCATTATTATCAACAATAAGTGGAACATTATGCCCTCCCATTCCCATGTTTGCTGTTAGTGTCGGACATACACCAGATTTATTTTCTCTCACATAAACTCTTCTAAATTGATAAATAGATTTTTTATTTTTAATATTTTCTTTCAATAAGGAATAACATTTCATGTCAGGTGTATAATAATACTTTTTATTCTGTAACGGATCCCAGCTAATAAGTTTATCAATTGTATTTATTAGTTTAACAGATGAAGGCCATTTGAATTTACTAAGCTTTTCTTTATCAAGAAAAGCTATGATATAAATTCTTTCACGATTCTGAGGTAAGTTGCCATACTCACAAGTATTTAACACTTTGGCATCAACAGAATAACCTATTTTTTCTAACTCTTTTTTTATTTTTTTAAATGTTTTTCCATCATCATGTGTAAATAAATTTTTTACATTCTCTAAAAATACAACTTGTGGCGGTACTCCTTGTTTCTTCATCTCTTTAAGAAGTCTTGTAATTTGAAAGAATAAACTGCCTCGTTCATCTTCAAAACCTTTTTTGTAACCCGCAATAGAAAAAGCCTGACATGGAAAACCTCCTGCTAATACTGAAACAGTTGGAATATCTTTTGCATCGATATTACATATATCATCAATAACAAGCGTAGAAGTGTGATTTAATTTAAAAGTTTCCGCACAAGCCGGATCAATTTCATTAGCCCAAACCGGCTCAAAACCTGCTTGTTTGAACCCTAAATCAATGCCTCCAATTCCGGCGAATAAACTTGCCATTTTCATAGACTTTACCTATTATATTTTATATCATATTAAATATAAATAATCAATATAATTAATATTACATAAAGTCTTATTTTTAATGAATGTTAAAATTAATTAAAAAAGAAACCTTCGGTTTACCGAAAAAATAAATCTCATTCCCACTCGATAGTTGCAGGCGGCTTACTTGAAATATCATAAGTGACACGCCCTATCTCTTTTACAGAATTGGTAATTCGTGTTGAAATCTCCAACAAATCGCGCGTTTCAAATGGATAAACATCCGCTGTCATGCCATCACTGCTGGTAATTGCACGTAACGCGAGAACCCACCCGTATTTGCGCACATCGCCTGCAACACCCACTGAGCGTATCGGTAAAAGGATCGCAAACGCCTGCCAAATCTCATCATAGAGGCTCTTTCCTGTAGAACCTTTTCTGCTTTTTAATTCTTCGATAAAAATAGCGTCCGCTTCACGTAAGATGTCACACTTATCTTTTGTAATTTCACCGAGTATGCGCACTGCAAGCCCCGGACCGGGAAAAGGATGCCGCCCTACAATTGATTCATCAACACCAAGATAGCGTCCCAGTTTGCGCACTTCGTCTTTATAAAGTTTATCCAAAGGCTCGATTATTTTCCCCGCCTTGCGCTTAGCGTCCACAAGAGGGCTTGCCACATTGTGATGACTCTTTATTACATGCGCTTTCTTCCCGATACCTTTGCCGCTTTCGATCAAGTCAGTGTATAAAGTCCCCTGCGCAAGAATGTAATTGTCAGGCAATCCCAGACGCGCAACTTCTCTCTCCTGAATCGTAATAAACAAATCGCCGATTATCCTGCGTTTTTCTTCAGGCTCTTCTTTGCCTTTAAGCGCGGATAAAAATTCTTGTTCGCACATTATTATATGCAAATTTTTTGCACCTAACTTTTGCAGACTTGCACGTACAATTTCAGTTTCATTCTTGCGCATAAGACCTGTATCCATATACATTAAATGAACCTGATCCGCTTTAAGCGTTTTTAAAAGAGCAGCTCCCGCTACGGTAGAATCAACGCCGCCGGAAATCAACAGCAAGACGGGATTGTCCCCTGCCCGCGCTTTTAAAGATTGATTCAATTCTTCGATGTAAAGTTCCATATTCCATGACGCATCACAGCCGCATACGCCGAACACAAACGCGCCGATGATATCATCACCGCCTTCACAATGAGTCACTTCAGGGTGAAACTGCAAACCAAACCAGGGTTTTTCTTCATGAATTAAAACCGCAGGATAATTTGTGCCGCTGATCCCCGCTTCGATAAACCCGGGGGCAAGTTTTGTCAATGTATCGCCGTGACTCATCCATGCGGTAAAGGAATCGCAAACTCCGTTTGTGCGAAAACCTTTCAGAAACTTTTTACTTAATTCGTTTTCTTTTACTTTTTTTATTTTTACTTCGATGCGCCCGTATTCCATCTTCGGTAAGGGTTCAACCTTACCGCCTAGATCGTAAGTCATTCTTTGTAAGCCGTAGCAAATCCCAAGCAATGGAAGCCCGCAATCATAAATTTTTTTGTCAGGTGCAACGCCGTCACCATAAACAGATTCAGGCGAGCCAGATAAAACAATTCCTTTTACATTACTGTTTAGAATCTCTTTAGTAAGTTCCGCATCACCCGGAATAATTTCCGTATAAACTCCCAAGTCACGAATCCGTCTGCCGATTAGCTGAGTGGTTTGACTGCCGAAATCAAGGATTAAAATCGTGTTCATATTACATTTTACTCTAAAATATAATTTTAATACAATACATCGGCTAACAGTGGTTTCATTCACTTATTTTTGTTACAATAAATCAATGTATTCAAACCCGTCCTATCTTGATCCTCTCAACGATGAGCAGCGGCGCGCTGTTTTGCATACAGGAAAACCTTTGCTGATACTTGCGGGTGCAGGTTCGGGCAAGACAAGGGTGATTACAACAAAAATTGCGTGGCTGATCAGAGAACAAGGATTAGATCCGCGATCCATTTTAGCTGTGACATTTACAAATAAGGCGGCAAGAGAAATGGCAGAGCGTGCGCGGCAGATTGATCCGCGTGCAGGCGATGCAATGTTAAGAACTTTTCATTCATTCGGCGCGTGGTTTTTAAGGCGTAACAGTATTTATGCGGGAATTGATTCGGGGTTTGTAATTTATGATGATGATGATGTTATTTCCCTCCTTTCAGGTATATGGGAAAACACACCGAAGCCTGAGATAAAACATTTTGCGCATAACATTTCCAGAGCGAAAGATTATTTTTTATCTCCTGATGATGCTGAACTTTCTCTTATCGATCACAGCAAAAGATTCCGTAATGTTTATAAACGCTATGAAGAGCGCATGGCACAGATTGGTAATGTTGATTTCGGCGATTTGATCAAAAAACCTGTGGAGATTCTTTGCAGTCAGCCGGAGATCGCGCAGCGTTTCCGAGATCGTTTTTCCGTAATAATGGTGGACGAGTATCAGGATGCAAATGTGGCGCAGTTCCGCTTATTAAAAGAATTGTGCGGACCTGAAACATATGTATGCGTAGTCGGCGATGACGATCAATCAATTTACCGTTTTCGCGGCGCAGAAGTAAAAAATATTTTAGAATTTCCAACCCGTTTTGAAGGAGCGGACATAATCCGCCTTGAACAAAATTACCGCTCCACTTCCCCCATTTTAAAAGTTGCTTCTTCAGTGGTGGATAACAATCGGGGTCGGCTTGGAAAAATTTTACGCTCCGAAAAAGGGGACGGCGCATTACCGGTACTCGCTTACCTCATCGATCAAACTGTGGAAGCATCGTTCTGCGCTGATAAAATCGAAAGTTCGGTTAAACGAAAAGAAACAACATGGTCAGATTGGGCTATCCTTTATCGGACAAACGCGCAATCCGCTGTTTTTGAATCTCTTTTTATGAAAAGAAGAATTCCCTACCGCGTTGTAGGCTCGCTTAAATTTTATGAACGCGAAGAAATAAAAGACGCGCTCGCGCTTTTGTCGCTCCTTGTAAATCCCCGTGACGAAGTTGCTTTCCGCAGAATTGTAAATAAACCTGCAAGGGGGTTGGGACCTGTTACGGTGCAAAAAATAATTGAAAACTCGATGATAAACGATAATAATTTATTGGAAGCAGGTAAAAAACTTGAATGCACTCCGAAAGCGCGTGCAGGGTTTAATGAATTTATCAAAGTGATAGAAGGCGGTAAAGCTATACTGGACGGTGAAATGTCACCTAACAAAAAATCAAAAATAAATAAGAGCAAAAAATTAAAATCCGGTAAAGGATTATCGGCATGTATAGAACAGATGATAATCGATTCAGGGATTGCAAAATATCACGAAGAACAAGATGAAATATCAGGCAATTCAAAAATCGGCAACTTGCAGGAATTGCTGAATATGGCGATTACTTATCCGAACAGCATTGAAGGTTTACTCAATTTTTTGGAAAATATCGAGTTAGATAGATCGTTAAAAGAGAATGACGAAAGCTCTCAAAATTCTGTAACACTGATAACTTTTCACAACACAAAAGGTTTGGAATTTAAACGTGTAATAATGACAGGTCTTGAAAACGGAATTTTTCCCAGAGAGGATAAAAAAGGCGAAGAACTTGAAGAAGAACGCCGTCTTTTTTATGTAGGCGCAACACGCGCAATGGACGAACTTTATTTAACAACTTGCAGGCAAAGGTTGACAAGAGGAAAAACTGAGTTTATGAATGTGTCAATGTTTTTATATGAAATTGACAAAAATTGTTTAAAGGGCGACACTCATATTTTAGGAAGTAGTTCTGTAAAAATTCGCCAGCCTATTGCAGCACGAAACTTTAATCCGTTCAATTTGCAGCCTGCAGTTCAGCAATCAACAGTGCAAGCGGAACTTGAAGAGCGTGCCGGCTGGCGCAGAGGGCAGAGGCTTTTTCATGACAATCACGGTTACGGAGCTGTAATGGAAGTAAAAGAAAGCGATGACGGTCCTGTTGTAAGAGTAAAATTTGAAAACGGACAGGAAACCTATTTTTTAAGCGAATATCAAAGCAGGGCTTTTGAAAAAATAGGAGATGATGCATGAACCTCCCGGTTATTCTGCGCGCAAGAGATTACCGTCTCTACACAAAAAACCAACGCCTGGTTGACCTATGGCTAAACGGCGGCGCGGCTATCATGGGACACACTCCGTCTAACCTGTTACGCGAAATAAAAAACACTGCAAGCCGCGGTCTTTACGCACCCTTCCCGCATTTTACAGAGGGACGCTTATTAAAAGCATTATCAAAACTTTTACCGGCTCACAATTTCCGCATCTACGCCGCACCGCCGCAAGAATTAATCACGCTCTTTGAAGACGGCAAAGCAAAATTATGGAGACCTTTCAAAAACCCTGAAGCGCCTTTCGCCGCAGATGAAAACGCACCTCTCTTAATACTTGTACTGCCCGGTATCAGTCTTTGGTGCGGCGGATTACCGATGGGTTTGTGCGTAACAGCGCAACAAATGCACAAACAGAGCTTACAGTTACCGGAGGGCGAAACTTTATCCCCTGTTTTATTAGCTGCTGCAGCACGCGGAGTGTACGACATCTTAGCCGCGCCGCAAAGGGCAAAACCTTTATTACCGCGTATCGATAAAATTTGCACACAACAAACTGAAAACAAAGTATGCATCTGGAAGAGAGAAGGTATCTATCTCACATTAAAAGAAGAAATTAAAACAGAAGAATGGGAAACGCTTTTCTGTCAATTTTTAGAAGCAGGTTTCCTTCTTCCGCCGACTCAATCTCATCCTTTGATTCTTCCCGGCGAAATGTCAGCGGGGGAGGAAGCGAAATTGGCGGGATTGTTGTGTTCTTTGTAAAATTTGACTTTATTATTTTTATACAATGTCTAAACTCAAAAAATAAAGTGATTTACAATTTACAAATAATCAATAAAATTGCTCTTATTAATTAAATGAAAATTAATTTCAGGATACGCTTCTTTAAATGCAGCAGGGTAAGAAACATTTTTCTTTTCATTCCATTTAAATTCATATGCAGACCAAACACCGTCTGCTTCGTGAATTAAATCAACTTCCTGACTTTGTTTTGTACGCCAAAACCAACGGCGGGCAAAATTTCTTGTGTTTTTATCTTTTTTCAATAACTCCGCCATTATAAAATTTTCCCATAATATTCCGATATCATCGCGTAATTCAAGAGGATTGAATGCAGAAATTAATGCATTGCGTACACCGTTATCATAAAAATAAACTTTTTTACTTGCCTTTAGTTCGTTGCGAAGATTTCTGCTGTAAGATGTCAGCCTGTAAATAATAAAAGCTTTTTCCAGAAGATCGATATATTTTTCTACTGTTTTAGAATCCATCCCTATCATAGTTCCTATTTCAGAATATGAGATTTGAGAACCTGTCTGAAATGCCAACGCCTGTAAAAGCCTTGTGATTTTATCGGCTTTCTGTAAACTTTCCCAAATTAAAACATCTTTGTATAAGTAACTTGTTACAAGTTCAAGCAAGCGTTCTTTTTCTTCTCCGGGATGCATAACAATCTCAGGATAATAGCCGTATATTAAACGAGTTTCCAAATATCCCTTTTCCTCAAACTCGCTGCTTTCGTTTGCCATTTCCCTAAAAGACAACGGTAACAAATGATACTCCCATTTTCTTCCGGTTAAAGGTTCATTAATTTTATTTGCTAAATCAAAAGATGAAGAACCTGTTGCTATCACTTTTATATCATCAAGATAATCCGTAAACATCTTTAATTTTATACCGATGTCTTTTATCATTTGCGCTTCATCAATTACAATTATTTTTTTTTTCCCGATTATTGATTTTATACTTTGAACAGATAAATCGTTAAATAAAGATTGAGTCTGCGCCTGGTCGCCGTATAACCAAAGCACAGAAGTATTGTCCTTTAATAAGTGTTTTAATAAAGTTGATTTTCCAACTTGTCTTGCACCGTAAATAATTATCGCCTTCTTATCTGCTAATTTAAGTAAAATGTCGGTTTCCTGTATCCTTGTTACATAGTTTCCCATACCTATATTATAACCCAAATTCCTAAAATGTTATAATTTTCTTGGAAAATATTCCGAAAAAGTCATAACTTTCTTGGAATCCACAGAAAGAGCACTGTTCACAAATCCCCCGCCCTTGAATCTTCCCTTAAAATTCATCATAATTATATTACATGAACAAGTTTATTTTTGTCTCAGGCGGTGTTTGCTCAAGTTTAGGAAAAGGTGTTGCGGCTTCTTCGATAGGAGCGCTTCTGGAAAGCAGGGGTTTGAATGTCCGTATGGTAAAATGCGACCCCTATATCAATGTCGATGCTGGAACTATGAGCCCTTATCAACACGGCGAGGTTTATGTCACCGATGACGGGGCGGAAACTGACCTTGATTTGGGCAATTATGCCCGTTTTACAAAGGGGCGCTTGAGCCTTGCTAACTCAATCACTACCGGGCAGGTTTATGAATCTGTCATCCGTAAGGAAAGGGAAGGGAAATATCTTGGAAAGTGCGTGCAGGTAATCCCCCACATAACCGATGAAATAAAAAGCCGTATTCTTACTGTTGCCAACGAAGATACTGATAACGATATTGTAATCATCGAAATCGGCGGAACGGTCGGCGATATTGAGTCTATCCCCTTCCTTGAAGCCGCCCGGCAGATGATCCACGAACAAGGCAAAAAAAACGCCATCTCTGTTCACCTAACGCTAATCCCGGAAGTTGCGTGCGGCGAATTAAAAACCAAACCTACTCAGCATTCTGTAAAAACAATGCTGGAAACAGGTATCCAGCCTGACATATTGATTTGCAGATCGCCGGTTATGCTTGATGAACCGACTTGCCGGAAAATCGCTCAATTTACAAATGTTGACCGTGATGCGGTTTTTACTTCTCCTGATATCAACACAACAATCTATCAAATACCGATGGTTTTCTTTGATCAAAAACTTGATGAAGTAATTTTACGGAAAATGGGAATCGAAAGCCGTCATGCCGATATGCGCCCTTGGCATTCTGTGATGGAAAAATTTGCTTCCAGACAGGGAAAAGTACGCATCGGCGTTATCGGAAAATACATGGATATTAATGATACTTACATATCACTGTATGCGGCGTTGTTTCATGCAGGACTCGAAAACGGCGTTAATGTTGAATTGGAAAAACTCGATTCATCTGCACTTGAAGATAAAGATAATACCGATGATATACTGGGGAAAAACGGTTTAAATCTGGACGGTATTTTAGTTCCAGGCGGTTTCGGACAACGCGGAATTAATGGAATGGTAAAAGCGGCGGCATGGGCAAGAGAAAATAAAAAACCGTATTTTGGAATTTGTCTTGGAATGCAAATAATGGTGATTGAATGGGCACGCAATGTTTTAAAATGGACTGATGCGGATTCAACTGAGTTCTCTCCCGATTCAAAGCACCCTGTTGTAAGCCTTCTTGTAGAACAGGTAAACGTAAAAAATTACGGCGGGACAATGAGGTTAGGTGCAAGCGAAACTGTTAACGAAGAGGGTTCTCATATAATGGCAGCTTACGGTAATGAAAAAATTATAGAACGTCACCGTCACCGTTATGAATTTTCCAATCAATACCGTAACGAAATGACAAACTCCGGTTTAAAACTTGCAGCTTTTAATTCAGACGGTTCTTTGGTTGAATGTATTGAATGGCCCCATGAAGATCATCCTTGGGGATGCGCGGTTCAATTCCACCCTGAATATAAATCAAAACCGAATAAACCTTCTCCCCTCTTTAAGGATTTTATCGCAGCTTGTATAAAAGAACAAAAAGGATAAAAATGAAAAATACTGTAATCATTTTGGTTTATACAATTACTTTTCTCTTTGTAACTTTATTTACCGCATCCTGTACATTCGATTACGGTGAAACCGACGGCTCAGAAAGAGAATCTCCGGATTTAATAATGGAAAATGTTGAGTATGTACGCGTCAGATCATATGATCCGATTGCACGCTTTCAAGCTGAACGTGCAGAACGTTATGAAAAACAAGGGATAATGAAATTACAAAACTTTATTTTTGAACAATACGGTGAAAAAGGTGAAGAAGTAAACGCTTACGGCAAAGCAGGATATGCATCAATCGTTATCGGAACCGGCGATATTTCTATGGATAACGGCGTCAGAATCGAAGTAGAATCAGAAGACATCATTTTAGAAACTAAACAGCTTGAATGGAAAGATGAACCGCGTATCCTTTCTACACCCGAAACAAGCGAAGTAAATATCTATCAGGAAAACGGAACTCACTTTATAGGTACAGGTCTTTATGCAGAAACCCGCTCCCGCAAATGGGAATTTAAAAACCAAGTGACAGGTATTTTTATCTCTGATGATGAAAGCGAAGAAATTGAAAAAGATGTTTCGGAAGAAGATCCGGAAACAATTCAAAGTATTGTAACAGAAGAGATTAAAGAAGAACAACCTGAAAAGTATTGGGAGGATAAGCACTTTGAGGTTATTAAGTAACTTTTTAAAACGGCTTTTATTTTCTCATCTTTTTCTTTTAAGTCTGAGCCTTTCATTTGTAGCGGCAGATATATTTACATTTAAAGCGGACAGAATGTCAGGCTCACGGGCTTTAGGCAGGGAAACAACAATATTAATCGGCAATGCGGAGGTAAGGTCTGACAATTTATTACTGCGGGCAGATGTAATTGAAATTCACGGAGACAACAATCAATTTATAATTTGCAAAGGCAATGTTTGGGGGCATGAAGAAGAAAAAAACATTTTGTTTATTACCGACAAACTCAGTTATGACCGAATCCAAAAAGTTGCAAGACTGGAAGGCAATTCAACGCTTGAAGACAGAGCAAACGCAATAGTGGCAAGAGGTCAATTCATCGAGTATGATGATCAAAATGAAATCGCTGTTTTTCAAATATCGGTGCGTTTATTCAAGGACGATATGGTATGCCGCTCGCAATATGCAATTTACAGACGGCAGGAAAAATTGCTGGATATGTCCGGCTTTCCGACAGTACATAAAAAAAACGATGAATTCAGCGCAAACAGAATTCGTGTCGATTTAGATACAGACGATGTAATGATGGAAGGTTCTGTCGCAGGAACAATAATCAATTAAAATATTCAGGGTTATCAATGGAAGAAGAAAACGAAGACGGTTTAAACAATTCAGAAAACGAAAATCCCGAATACCAAAACGATCCTGTTACAGATGAAAACAATTCACAGCAAGCTTCTTTAGAAACCTCCGATTTTTTAAATGCGTCTGATTCTTCAGAAACACAAGTTTCTTTAGAAGCGCATACACTCGGTGTATCAAACCTGCATAAAAAATTCGGAAAAAAAGAAGTTGTCAAAGGTGTAAGTTTTACCATGAAAAACGGCGAAGTTGCCGGGCTTCTTGGTCCCAACGGTGCGGGTAAAACTACAATCTTCTACATGATAGTCGGCTTTTACCAACCCACAGAAGGTACTGTCCTCATGGATAATATCAATATAACTGCAAAGCCGATGTACCGCCGCGCAAGAATGGGGATAGCCTACCTGCCGCAAGAAGCATCAATCTTCCGTAAACTTACTGTTGAGCAAAATATCTGGGCTATACTGGAAAGCCGCAAAGACATCAATAAAGAGCAAAAAAAAGAGAAACTGGAAAACCTATTAAACGAATTCAGCATAGGGCGCATCCGCTCCCAATTCGGCTATACCCTTTCAGGCGGGGAGCGCCGCCGCACCGAAATCGCCAGAGCTCTCGCTACCGAACCTAAATTCCTGCTTTTGGACGAACCTTTTGCGGGCATCGATCCCATCGCTGTCTTTGAGATTAAGCAAATTATCCGCCACCTTGCCAGCAACGGCATCGGCATACTTATAACAGACCACAATGTCCGCGACACTTTGGAAATTACACATGAAGCTTTCATTATTGCAGACGGATTAATCTTCGCAAGGGGAGATAAAGACGTTATTTTGAATGATGAAATGGTCAGAAAAGTATATTTAGGCAGTGAATTCAAGATGTAAACCCCTTTTTTCCTTGACATTCGTTACTATTTAGTTTATTCTTACAATGATTTTGAATATTCTTCGGTAAGGGGTGAAGCAATGCCTTGGTGGATGTATATAATCCTCCCTCTTGCCGGGTTAACTTTAGGCTGGTTTATTAGATGGCTTTATGCCAGATTTCAACTTACGGCAACAGAGCAGTTTGCAGAACGTATAAAAAATGATGCGATTAAGGAAGCAGAAGCAAAGAAAAAAGAGCTTCTTCTTGAGGCTAAAGAACAAATAATACGTGAGAAGAACCAGCAGGAGAGAGAAACTCGGGAACGCAGGGCTGAGTTACAGCGGTATGAACGCCGCGTAGTGCAAAAAGAAGAAACACTGGATAAAAAAACAGCTCAAATAGAGCGAACCGAACAGTTGTTTATCGAGAAGGAAAAAGCCTTTCAACAGCGAGAAGACGCTCTTTCAAAAGAAGAACAGCGTTACCGTGCAGAACTTGAACGAATTTCCGGGCTGACCTCTGAGGAGGCAAAAGCCCTAATCATAAAAGATATGGAAAACGAGGCAAAGCACGATGCCCAAACAATCATCAACAAAATTGAGCAGGAAGCCAACCTTGCAGGTGAAAAGAGGGCACGCGATATCCTTGTATCAACAATCCAGCGCTTGTCTACAGAAGTGACAGGCGATGTAACGGTAACAACCGTTACGCTTCCCAACGACGAAATGAAAGGACGCATCATCGGCAGGGAGGGGCGTAATATCCGTACCCTTGAAACCATGACAGGTGCAGACATCATCATCGACGATACTCCAGAAGCGGTTGTCATTTCTTGTTTTGATCCTGTCCGCCGCGAAATAGCGAAAGTCGCACTTGAGCGGCTAATCCTTGACGGGCGGATTCATCCGGCAAGAATAGAGGAAATCGTCATCAAAGTAAGCAAGGACATTTCGCAGAAAATTTTTGAAGAGGGGGAAAAAGTCCTCTTCGATTTGGGCATACACAATATTAAACAAGATGCTGTCCGCGCATTGGGTCGTTTGTATTTCCGTACCAGTTACGGGCAGAATGTCCTTCACCATTCAAAAGAGGTTGCCGTAATTGCGGGAATGTTAGCGGCAGAAGTTGGCTGCAACCGCGACCTTGCAAAGCGAGCCGCCTTACTGCACGACATCGGCAAAGGCGTTGAGTCTGACTCAGACCTTAACCACGCAGAGATTGGCATGGACATGGCGCGTAAGATGGGAGAAGACCCCCGCATTATAAATGCGATTGGAAGCCATCATAATGATATCGAACCGACATGCCTTGAAGCGATCCTTGTTCAAATTGCAGATGCAATTTCTGCAGCACGGCCCGGCGCACGCAAAGAGACGCTGGACAATTACATGAAGCGTCTGGAAAATCTGGAAGGAATAGCCAACGGTTTCGGCGGTGTGGAAAAATCTTTTGCCGTTCAGGCAGGCAGAGAACTTCGTATTCTTGTAAACAATGAAGCTGTTTCCGATGAACAAACCAAAGAACTGGCAAAAGAAATTGCAAAGAAGATCGAGAACGATCTTCGCTATCCGGGACGCATCAAAGTAACAATGATTCGTGAAACAAGAATTACTGAATATGCAAGGTAAGAGAATGCGCCATGACTGTGTTAGAAATGCTTTATGCAAGAGGATTCTACACATATCTTCACGGTTTTGGCGCAATCGACTTCTGGTTAACAGGTAAGTACACAAGCAATTCAATTTTTATCTCAACCAATGCTTCGACTATCGATTTAGCAAAACTTTTTGAAAACTTACGTTATCCGGGCGTTGATCTTGCAGATGCCGCAGTGACAGATGAAAATGAAAAAACATATTTTTTTAAATGTATAGATTCTATTGATGATAATAAACCGTCTTTTATTTTATTGGATTTTTATCAAGATTGTAAAACAAAAAAATTTCATGACCCGCATGGAATATATCCCATACTTAAAGAAATCAGAGACAATTTAATCAAACAAAAAACTGATGATAATCAATATGATTTTTTTCAAATTTTAAAAAATGGAATTAATCCAAACATCGATTCTTACCGCGTCTTAACTGATACTGCCTTATTTATATCAAAATATTTTAATTATGATTGCGGAACGGATATACAAATAAATAAAATTGCAGCTCTTTTTAATTTAAAAGAATGTTCCCCTCCATGTCAGGAAGAACAACGTTTATTTCTTACAGAATTAATAACATCTCTCAATCCGGGACACGGACTTGAATTATTAAAAGAGTCCGGTTTTATAAAAAGTTTATGGGCTGAACTTGCAATTTTAGAAGAAGCCGATCAATCTAAAGATTTTCATCCCGAAGGCAACGCATGGGAACACACATTAGAAACCTTCCGTCACAGAAAGACAGGTTCAAGCAAAGCACGCGGACAGCGAATAACAAACAATACAGCAGGCAGTGTTTATGATCTTCGGCTCTCCTTAGGACTTTTACTGCACGACACGGGAAAACCGATTGCCTCCTCCACAAGCAATCATCGTTATGAGGGACATGCCCAACTTGGAGAAATTCAAGCGCGGCGCTTTCTTGACAGGTTAGGTTTTGATCAATCCCTAATAAACGACATATGTTTTCTTGTTTTAAACCACATGCTCCCCGCCGCGCTTCCCCGCTTGCCTTTATACCGTACCGAACAGATACTGTCCTCTCCGCTTTTCCCCCTATTATTGGAACTTTACCGCTGCGATGAGTCGTCTTCTTTTAAAGGCTTGGACGGCTATTATGAAAGCAGCGCAGCATACCAGCAATTTTTAAGAAACAGGCGCGTAACCCCTACAGATCAGCGGACGGAAGAAAGCTGAGTAAAAAGAAAAGAGAACTTTTTTAAGAAACCAACTTTTCCACAGGTTTTCCACAATGGGATTAAACTTGAACCAGTAAAAAATTAAAAGAAAATTATAAAGATTACTTGACCAAAAATAAAAAAAATTGTAATATTGTTTTAATGATTAAAATATACACCCAAAACAGCATTTTCTCAAAAAGTATTAATTATCTACCCCCCCCCCCCCCATTTCTTTAAACAAAAATAAGAAAAAATCATTAACAATATTAAATCTCAGGAAGGAACCTATGAAAAAAGTCTTTTATTTAGGTATGACTCTTTTTGTTTTCTTGCTTATTACAGCATGTACAACAACAGTCGTCACTACAGAACCGCGTTTTTATGCAAATAATACAAACACCGAATTTGAAATTTTGGGTGAAATTATTTATGAAAGCGAAGAACGTATCGGATACATAGAACTGCTCAGAGCGGCAAGGAATATCTATCCTGATTGTGATTTTGTAATTGATATTATGGTAGATCAGAAGTCAACTATAAAAACAACAATGTTTTTCTTTCTTATTTCCCGTTCTGAAATATCAACATGGGTAATGCGCGGTACTGCAATTAAATATAAATAATCATCATTCATTCGGAGAATATAAATGAAATTTAAATTTTTCTTGTTTTTTATTGGGTTAGTTTTTTGTTCAACAGTTCTATTTGCACAAATGATTGATGAAGCAATATTAATTTCTGCTGCAAGAATCAGCAGGGAATTACCGGTAAATTCCACAGCAGGAATTATTTATTTTAGTTCTAATTCATCAAATTTTAATGAATATATTTTGAATGAACTTAACGGCGCAATATTAAGAAACCGCAGGGTTGTTCCGTCAAGACCCAAAGAAAATCAAAAGCAAAGTATTGAAGCAAATCTGCGTTTTGATAATACAGGTACGTTAAACGCTGAATCAGCGCAATCAATCGGGCAGTTAATGGGAGTTCAATATCTTATAACCGGAACTGTTCAGCTTGCTGGTAGTGAATATAGATTAATTTTTAATGTTGTTAACACAAGTAACACGGAAGAAAAATATCAATATTCAACGCAAGTTGATCTCCGAAACGATCAGCGTTTTAATCAACGTAATTTCGGCGATCTTCGCAACCTGCTTTCCGGTTCTGCACAAACAACTTCTTCTGTAACATCACCGGCGTTAGAAACAGAAATCTCAATAATACCTGCAGAAGCCAGTGTCGCAAGAGGCTGGATTCAAAATTTCAATGTTACAATTGTTGGAAGTGGTAATTTTGATCAAAGAGTTACTTGGACAGTTGACTCATCAAATGAAAACACAAATATTAATAATAACGGTTTACTGACAGTAGCTCCCGATGAAACCAGAACAACTCTTACAATTAAGGCAACCTCTGTTATTAATCCAAAAATTAGCGGAACAGCAACAGTATCCATACGAACAGCAAGAGTAACAGAGGTAATTGTAAACCCCGAAACAGTTTCTGTTGTAAATGGAAAAAAATATAACTTTAATGCCGTTGTATCAGGAGACGAAGAGCCGCCGCAAAATGTTACATGGTCGGTTACAGGAGCATCAAGTTCAAAAACAACCATCAGTAACAATGGGATTCTTTCCGTTGCTTCTAACGAAACCGGTACAAAAATAACAGTACAAGCAACTTCAGTTTTTGATAACCAAAAAAACGGAACAGCAGATGTTTCAATAATAATAATTCCACCTCCAAAAAATTGGATTTCTATTGAAGGAAGCATAATAGGCTTTGGTATACGTTATGAAAGAAGTTTAAGTACTACTTTCAACTTAGGTTTAATGTTTTTCTTACAGATGAATGACGCTATGTTTGTCGAAAGAAGTTCATTTATACTTGACGGCGGTTTATTAGCAACATTTCGATTTTTTCCAGGTAATTCTATTTTCTTTCTTGAAATTGGTGCTGGATATGGTGGAAATTATGATTCTGGTTTTGGTTCTGGTTCCACTTTTGGATTTATGGTATATCCTGCTGTCGGATTACAACTTGGCAAAAAAGCAAAAGGAATATTTTTTAATGCGTTTTTTGGCGTTCCAATAATAATAGAAGGGGATCGCACCACCATCACCAATAGTAAAGAAGAATACGATAAATTTACAAGTATTAGTATTAGATATGGAATCGGTTTAGGTTATAAATGGTAATAAGCAACAAATTTAACATCATAGATACGATTAAGCGGAACAAATGTTTTTATGTTATCTTTTTAAAAAGGGATTTTAATGCTCGAACCCCTTACTGATAAATATCTTTTCTCATACTTATCGTTTTACGGTTCTTATTTAATAATTCAACATTTGGAATAAATCCGTTTTTCTGATAAAAGGCTAAAACTCCTTCATCATGTTCGATGTCAGCATCTACAGTTAAGAAACGGGCGGCTAAAAGCTGGCGGTTGCAAATTCTGGCGAGTCCTGAAGCTTTATCAATCATATATGTTCCAATTCCTTTGTATTTGATTTGCGCTAATTGTGAGACTGCAAGTTTTGCTATTTTTATTGCCGGTATTGTTTTAAACGGATAATTAAGGTTGTGCAGTTCTTTCTCGGTTGCAGATAATTTTATGGCATCTGCAATTAGAGACATATAGGAAATTATTTCTTTGCTTTTTCTTTCACAAAGCAGCCATGTCAGAGCAATATGATCGTTTTGAGAACGGAGAGCCTCTTCATAAAGGTAATTATTATATTCATCAATAACGCATGAAAAACTATTTAATTTTGTGTTACATTCCAGTTGATCGAAATAGAATAATGTACTGCCGTTTTTATGGCTTATAGCAATACGGGATTTCATTTTTTAAGAAGCCTCATGAGGTCTTCTTCTTGTTCCTTATGGCGCTTTTTGGCTGCCGCTGTCGGTTTGCGGCGGATCTCCGCAATTACATCGTGAAGTATTTTTCTGTCTTTTATCTCCGTCGGTTGAACGGGCTTTACTTTACAGGCTGCCATTAATTTCTCCTACACATTAATATAGCATTAATATTGCTTGTTTAACAAGGATTTTTTTAGAAATTTAACAAATCACCCACTGCAGTCACCAAATTATTCTACATCATTCATGTTTGATGTGCCAAAACCCAATCAACAATCTCATCAATCTTGCCAAAGACTAAACCTGTCACTGTATCGGCGCAGCCGTAATAGATTGCGATTCTGCCTGTTTCTTTGTCTACAAGAGCGGCGACGGGGAAGGTGACGTTGGGGACATCTCCTGCCAGTTCGTAGATTTCACGCGGGTTAATAATATACGGGCGGGGGCGGGCGATTACTTTCCAAGGTTTTTCCAAGTCCATTAATGCGGCGCTGAAGGAATAAACAAAACCATTGCAGCTTGTTAATACACCGTGATAAAACACAAGCCAACCTTCTGAAGTTTCAATCGGGCAGGGACCGGCTCCTATTTTTGTGCTTTGCCAGCCGCCGGAGGGTGCCATTACATGACGGTGTTTTCCCCAGTAAATTAAATCAGGGCTTTCTGAATAAATAATATCGCCGAAAGGGGTGTGTCCCGAATCGCTGGGGCGGCTGTACATTGCATAGTTGTTCCCTATTTTGCGGGGGAAGAGCGCGCCGTTGCGGTTAAACGGCATCATCGCATTTTCCATTTGATAAAATTTTTCAAAATCATAAGTATAGCCCAAGCCGAGACAAGGACCATGATAACCGTTACACCAAATTAAATAATAACGGTCTTCTATAAAAATTACGCGGGGATCATATTTGTAATCGGAATCGGGTATGTCAGGGTTTTCTTTAATAAACTTGATAGGTTCATCATCAATTACCCAATTGATACCGTCCTTGCTTCTTCCGGCATTTATATCCATGTGACGCGATGTATCATCACAGCGGAAGACTCCTGCAAACTCATTCTTAAAAGGCACTACCGCGCTGTTAAAAATGCTGTTAGACCTTAAAGTTAAGTCTCTTGGAATAATCGGGTTTTTAGAATACCGCCACATCGGTGTCTCTAAAGAAACGCGCTCCTTTTTAGGATCGCTTATGACGGGTCTTTCTTCCCAGGGAATATTCGGTAAACTATATCCGTTAATTATTTTTACATTCATAATTTTACAAAATAATGTCTGACCGCTTTAAAACGGTCAGACATTTACACAAACAAAATTTTATTATAGACCGTTAGCGTCAAGAATAAGATTATTCCATGACTGTGATACAGCTTCAATTAACTGTGCCGGTTCACCGTCATGATGCCAGATTTCCCAAGCGATAGCGCCTCTGTTAAGACCCGGAACATGGAGGTGATATTTCCATTGCCACAATGATTGATCTCTGATTAATGCCATAGTCTCATCTACAGCTCTTCTGTCTCTATAGTCAGGATATGCTGCAAGTCTCCAGTTTTCATCAACAGGGGTTACCCATGATCTGACTGCCCAAAGAATTGCATCAACTTGTGCATCAGTATATCCCTTTGCAGGAATTACCATTACGTTTTCATCATTAAATACAACATAGTTTCTGGATCTTGGACCCCTAGGAGGAAGTACCATACCCCATTCATCTTTCATGTTGCGAAGATCGTTGGTTGCTAAATATTGCTGATCGATACGCATAGCAACTCTTCCGTCATTGAATTCAGGAATGTGCCAGTTCCACGGTGTGTTTTGTCCTGCCGGTTTCGGTTTCATTATTCCTTCGTCTCTTAGTCTCATATAGAAACTAACAGCTTCTATAAACGCAGGAGTGTTTGTAACATTCTCAAGCAAATTTGTTCTTGAATTTTTATTGACATACATTGCTCCGTTACTTGAAACAAGGGCATCAAGAATTTCGGTTGAGAGGTCTGCCGGCATTGCATAAACATCGGGGATACCGTCATTATTTATGTCTCTTGTAAGTTGTTTAGAAACTTCAAGGAATTTGTCCCATGTCCATGTTCCCGCTTTTTGAAGATCATAAAGCAAGTTAGGATCAAGACCGGCTTCTCTAAAGAGTCTCTTATTAAAGAATAAAACAGCTGCGTGCTGGCTTCCGCCGTAACCTGCAGCAAAAGCATAAGCCTGATCGTTACGTCCGGTTTTAAATTTAAAAGCATTTGTTACAGAGCTGTTCCATTCAACCGGTGTTGTATTAGTCCAGAAATTTCTTTCAGGGTTGCGGCTTCCTACAGGATAGATCAAATTCTGGCGAAATAGAGCAAGCGCCCAGTCCGGCTGTAATACAAATACAGTAGCGGCCGGTCTTCCTGCCATAATTGAAGTAGCGGCAATTTGTGCAGCTTCGTTCCAACTGGCAATATTTTTTTCTTGCATTTTAAAGTTGTATTGTGCAACCAACCTTTTTCTGTAATCTAGTTGTCTTTCTTCATAATCGCTTCTGGGTCTATACGAATCAGTATTATAATTTGACCACCAGTTCCCGATTATAATGTCCATTCCTCTAAGTGTATTTCTAACCGCATTAGGGGCGTTGGGCACCGCTTGTGCGAATACAGAAACAACACTGCAGAACATAACCGTGAGTAAAAGACATACAATCAAAATTTTCTTCATCTTCTTCCTCCAATAATTTATTATCTCAAGCGCTTTCGTTTCCTAAGAAACGTGCCACTTCGTGGCTAACCGCAACGCGGTCTTCGCATTGAAACCTATAACAAAAACCCAAAAAACACCCTTTGGGTTACATCTTTATACCGGTCTGGCTCAAAGATTCAACAAACGCCTTTTGTGCTATTAAATACAGGATAATAAGCGGACAAAGGCACATAAGCATACCTGTCGCTATCATCGCCTGAACATAGCCGATTGGAGCCGTTGAAGCAACACCAACACCTGATAAAGAATTCGTCGCCGCCCACCATTGGGTAACTCTTTCGGCAATAGACCCAAGACCGGAGGATAACATTCTATAATTGGTTAGGAACAATGATGTGAAAAATGAATCTGTCCATTGCCATACAAAGGAAAATAAGAAACATGATGTAAGCATCGGGGTTGCATCTGGAAGCATAATTTGGATAAATGTTTTAAATTTACCGCATCCGTCAACCCATGCCGCTTCTTCAAGTTCTTTCGGCATTCCTCTAAAATATTGCCTTAACATAAAAATATATAAACCGCTTTTTAAACCCATGCCCGTAGCAGAAAGCAGCCAAAATCCCCAAACACTGTTTAATAGATTGATGGGTTCGCCTGTTATCAAACGGAATAATCCGAATATATCAAAGAAGTGGAAATTTAAATAAAGCGAAGCCATGATAGTTTGCGGCGGGACTACAATTATCAGCATAACGCAGAAGAACCAAAACCCTCTAAGCGGGAACTTATATCTTGCAAAACCATAAGCTGCAAGAGTGCAAGCCGCTATTTGTAAAAGCGAACTGATTGTAACAATTAAAAATGTTTCAAAAAGAGCAGGCCAATAATTAATTAATTGTGCGGCTACTCTGTAATTTCCTGTTGTAAAATTTCGCGGAATACTTATAACCGTACTGTCGTATAAATCTTGTTCTGCCATAAAACTAACGCTTAATTTATCTAACAACGGCTGAATAATTAAAAAGCACATTCCAAAAAGAAGAATGGTACGGCAAATTTTAAATATAATTTCCCCAGCTTTTTTCTTTTGATGGTAATTACGTGAAATGTTACCCCAATTTGCGGTTCGTTCTTTGTCGGTATAAATATCATCACTCATAGTAGTATACCCTCTTGGAAATTATTGCCATTGCAATACCAATTATTGATATTACAGCAAGGAAGTAAACCCATGCCATTGCTGTTCCAAAACTAAAATTCAACATTCTTAATGTTGTTAAATTTATTTTTGCCATAACGCGGTTATCTGTTCTGATAAAGTAATCCACAACGCTGTAAACAATATTAACAAGGATTAAAGAACTAACCATTGGGAATGTTATTTTCCAGAAACATTCCCATGCTGTAGCACCTTCAATCTTTGCAGCTTCAAACATACTCGGCGGAATTGTTTGAAGTGCGGATAAGAAAATAATGATTTGAATACCTGAAGCCATAGCAATATCGTAAATCTGATTTATAATTCGGAAAATATATCCCATAAAATCGCTTGCAGCTCCTTCTGCAACAAGGATATCTTCCAGAACTTTTGTAACCGATGATTTCATCAAGTTACCTTCTTTTATAATATCTGCCATGCTGTTTAAAAGTGAATTGTTAGTTTCAAGTCCTATCATAACACCGGAAGAAAGAATTACCGGTAAAAAGAAAATTGCACGGACAAAACCTCTTGCTTTAAATTCCTGATTTAAAATTAACGCGACAAACAAACTGAAAATAATGATAGCAGGAACTATCAGGAGCATACGACCTATTTCTTCGACAAGAAACCTGTTAAATTCCGGATCTATTGCAACAACTCTGATTACATTTGCTAAACCGACAAATTGCATGGAAAACCCTTGCTTTTCTGTATCAATCCTAACATCGCTGAAAACCATCTGAAGTGATTCAATAATAGGAAAAAACATAAAAGAAATAAATCCGATAATAAACGGAAGTAAAAATAAATAACCTGTTACCGCATTTTTTCCTTCAAGAGTTAACGATAACTTATTATCTTTTTTGATAAAATACATTATTCCCCCTACCTTTGCTTTAGCACAATATAACTATTTGAATTAATTCTATTGCCGTTATATTCATGATCTGTATCGCTTGCATTAACAACAACTCTTGTTCCGTCTTTATATTCAGTTACTGTCAGACCGTTTGTTATTATTTCATGGTTTACAATTGATTGATTATAAAGATGTCCGAAATCTTCATTAAATTTTTTGTATAATTTATCAGCATCTCCAACCCATTTATTATATTCATTAGCATAAAATTGCCTGAACTTTGTTTCTTGCAGTTCTGCGGTTTCTTCCATCATAAAACTAAAATATAATCCGGCTCCGCATTCAATTGTTTTTAATAAGTTTAAAGTATAATCTTCTGCAAGGTTAATCGCTCTGCCTGTATAAGGAACATAACCTCTAATAACAATCGGAAGGAAAGGTACTGATGTATCTGTTATACCAAAACTTTGATCGTCAAGAATCATATCTGTAATTATAGAAGCCCAAGGTATTGAATAATCATATCCGGTATGAACAAGAATTCCTTTCCCCGCTTGATGCAATCGTTCATACTCTTTCTGACGCATTTTCATCGAAGCTTCTCTGCTGACATGCCGTCTTTCATGATAATCGCCTGCTAATCTTGAACCCATATTTCTAAATGCAATGTTTTTAATATTTAATTTTTCCGCTTTCGTTATAAAATTATTTATTAATTTAAAGGTTGCGGCAGGACGGGCAAGATAGTTTATCTTTCCCCATTGTGTCCGCTCTCCAAACCAAATAAAACTATACGGATAACGCTGTACGCGTTCACGGTTTACATATCGGGCGGCATCTCTATAAAGATTAAATCCGCTGAACCATCCTACATCTCTCATAAAAACAAAATCAACTTCGGGATAAACTTCATAATTGTTTTTTTCTGCAGTAGCTATGATATTTTTAAAACTTCTGCTGCTGCCAAGTTCGCTGATTAATTTAATTTTAGACGGCACTGTGTGATCAACGCTTCTGTTAAACCATCCGTTCATTTTTACGTGTACATTTTTCCAGCCATAATCAACAAAATCTTTTACTATCGCTTCGGTTTCTTTATAAGAGGTTAATTTCAGCGGAAGGTCCAGAGGAAGTCCAAGACGATGCTGAGTTTTATTAACAGCGCCGATAATTTCTACAGCTATCGGAATACCGCCTGTTACACGTCTTGATTTAAGGATAGGATATTTTTCCAAAAGCCATGAACGGTATTCATTTGCCATTCCTATATAACCGGGTTCGGCGCATGGCGTATAACGTAATGTTATGCTTTCTCCTGCAGGAAGGGTTGCTTCATAAAGATAAACAGCCCGCTGGTTGCGTTCTGCTATATCCATCATTGCACCGTGAACCATATCGAATATAGGGTATACCCTGTTCCATGAACAATTCCTGCCTGATACATCTGCGCGTACACTGGCATAAGCAGAACCTTCTTCTATGATGCAAAAGAGAGACGCGCCGTTTTTATGAATACCGAATGCCGGGAATAATGCTTTGTTATCGCTTATAACAGCGTCTCGCGGCATCGCTTCATCCCAACCGTAAATGTTAATACTATAAGGAAGCTGATTTTGCTTTCCATTATTAAAATTGATAAGCGCACCGCTGCCGTCCGGCACTAACATATATCCGCGGTCTTCCGTATTGCCTGAACCCATAAAAGGCAAGAGCGCTAATTGGGTCAGTGAATAAGCGGGACGATATCCTATTTTATCAAACGGCAGGTTTACCACTAAAGATTTTCCGTCAAGAATGTAGCGTAACGTCATGCTGAATGCAGGTCGTACAGATTCGCCTTTTACCTCATAACGCAAAGAATCTTCAACATAATCTTCCATTGTGTAACCGACTTGTTTAAAACTTTCTTCTGCTATTTCTTTCATGTAATCGGGAGAAGCGGCACGTAACACCCATAATTTAACATCTTTTAAATCAGGATAATCGGTTAAAAGCTGATTTCTATCATCGCTCATGCGAAGGTTGTTTATATCATATAGACGGTATGTGGTTTCAACAATTCCGCGTTCTTCCCATTCCATAAGATCCAAAAAAGCATTCATTCTGTTTTCTTCCATCGCAGGCGGTATACGGTAACTGCGTGCAAGATCGCCGACTGTATAGCGAACTTCAAGAACACCGTCTACAATTTCGTATTCATATGCTTCGCGCTGCACGCTGTAAAGACCGGAATGTAAAGTCATACCAATACCGGAGTTATCTGCATAATCAATAGAAAACTGAGATTCCATAAGCTGTCTTGTTATGACATCCGCTAACATATCTTCTTCAGGAGAGACAGGATTAGAACGCCATTCAACACCGGTTGCTTTGTCTGTAAGAATAATTTCTGCAGTAGCAGGCAAAAAGCGTAATAATAAATATTCATTTTCTATAACAACATCATCCGCCTCTGCTTCGTTTTGAAGAGATTCATAAATCAAAACCGGTCTTGGTCTGGATGATCTTGGATTACAGGAAACAGCAACGAATAGAGAAAGAAAAATTAATATCAACAAAGCAACAAATTTCGTTTGTGTCTTTTTCACCGCTGCCTCCTATATCAACCTGAACATAATTTCTTTATACAGCGATACAAAGTATGCAACAGCATCGCTTATAAGACTGAAAAATATTACAAAAATAAATACCATTACCCCCATTCCGACAACTGTAAGTAAACTTGATAAAATTGTTTTAATAAGGCTGTAATCATGTATCATCATCATTGCAGAAAGTATTAATAAACCTGTCCAAATCGCTGCAAAACCTGCAAGCACCCAATAAACCGCACCTTCTTCAAAAGTTATAAATTGGCTTAAAACAATCAATATTGCATTAATAATTACATACGGAGTTAGCGCATAACAAACAGACATATAAATTTCCAACATTCGCCCTTTGCCGTCCATAAGAGTTGTAAGACTCCAATTTGCAACAGTCCATAATCCTACAGGTAAAAGAATCCGCAAAGCGACAATAATTGAATTAAAATATTCCATGTTAATTGTAACAAACTGGAAATTTGTTAGCGTTAAACGCAATACTTCTACAATAACCGCTAATGCAATAATTACATTTGCAGCCCCTAAAGAGCCGCGTTTTTCATGTGTTAAATCCCAAAAGCCGTCAAGCGGATGTGTAATAACATACAACGAATATCTAAGAGTTTTTCCAAGATGCTCCCACCAGGGTTTTTGCAAAAGGTATCTCATGCTTCTTTGATCTCCTTGTAAAGCTTAATTGATTTCCTGACAATCAGCGGAGTAAAAATAACAATTCCAGAAATTAAAAGTATCTTCCAGAGATTTTCTTCTGTCCATACTTTACGGTACAGCTGGAATGCCTTCCCGTAACCTTCGCGGTAATGTTTAAGTTTGTAATATCTCATTGCTTTTTGATATTCACCTTGTCTGAGAGCTGCACGTCCAATCCCGATATAAGCAAGGTCATAATTTCCGTTCATTTTTAAAACTTCTTCCCATACTACCGCAGAAGATTCATAGCGTCCTGCTTTGTATTCATCTAACGCTTTGTTAATCATAGCCCCGTACCCTGTCAGATCAAAACGTGTAAGAGCGCCCGCTCTTGAATCAAGGGCAAATAAAGAATAGCCCATTCTGTCCAAAGCGGTAGGCTGAAGAAAAGAGCCTTCGCGGTTACCGACACCGCCGAATGCATATAAAAGATTTCCCTGAAAGTCATACATAAAAATGCGTCCGCGAGTTCTGTCAAAACAGGCATAAGAGTCGTTATCAAAAGCGACTACATCTATAAAACGTGAACGGCCTGCTATTCCGCCTGCATTACCGACAACTAAATCGCCGACCGGCTTTTCATATCCATTGCGGATTAAAATATCCTGCCCCATCGCATTAAGCCGTCTTACAGGTTCTGTTTGACCTGTTGAATTAGATGCGTAAATAAACCCGTCTTTATCCATCGCGACATTACTGTATTCTGTGGGAATGAACAGATCCATTCGCTCTTTTTGCGCTTGCGTAGAAAGAAGTTTCCATACATAGTCAATGATATTTACAGAAACTTTATTCGCTCCCATATAACCGGAGAACTCGCCTCTGCTGTCAAATTCCATAAGCCCTTTATTAACATTACGCGCTTGAATAAAAAGACGGTTTGCAAAATCTACGACTAATTTAACAGGAAGGAAATCTGTAAAATCCCCTAAACTTTCATCATCCGGTTTTTCAACTGTGGAAATAAAATTCCAATTAAAATCAAGTTTCAATACACGGTTATTATTTGTGTCGGCTATATAAAGATCACCGTTTCTATTTTCAAAAATATCCATTGGATAATTAAAAGAAGATTCCTCTCCGTTAATTATTACGGAAGAAACTGTTTCCGCTACATGATATTCGCCGTTTTCCTGCACTTCAATTTTTATAATGCGGTTGTTTCCGGAATCGCAAATATAGATACGATTGTCACGGATAAAAAGCCCTTGCGGATCTCTGAAGTGTCCTATACCCAATGCGCTTCCCAGAATGTAAGCGCCTGCCCGGTAAGCATCAGGAGATGCAACCTGCTCAAGCCAAAAATCATAATTGTAAGTGTAATTTGTCGGTGCCGCATACAATAAACTGAATGTTGAAAAAAGAGCAAGTAAAATAAACAAATAGAATATTTTTTTCATTCTTTTATCCCCGAATTTGCCATCGTCTGCAGAACGTTACTCTGCGCGAAAATAAACATTACAAGCGGAACGATCATTACAAAGAGCGTTACCGCCGCTCCTACACCGGCACGCGCAATACCTGCTGTAATAATCTGTCCGAGCGCATAAGGCAAAGTTTTTAATTGTTCTGAATAGATAAAGTTTGAAGCTCTTGCATTCCATAAGTTTTGAACAGAAAAAATCATAACAGTTAACCATGCCGGTTTTATCATCGGCAATACAATCCAAATAAAAATACGGAACTCCTTTGCGCCGTCAACTTTTGCCGCTTCAAGAAGTGTATCCGGAATGGTATCTATAAATTGTTTTAACAAAAAGAATCCCATAGGCATTGCAAAGGCGGGGACAATAACAGATAAATATGTATCTACCCATCTAAGGCTTGCCATAACAAGATAGTTAGGAATAGCGGTTACATAACCGGAGAACATAAGAGTGATGATTACGCCTTGAAAGAAAATTCTTGAGCCGGGAAATTTGTATTTTGAAACTACAAATGCGCCCATCGATGCAATTATAATTAAGCCTGCAGTTCCGACTACTGTAATGAATACTGTATTAAAAATATACCGGGAAAATGTAACCCAAGATTTACTCATTAAAATAAATAAATCCTGAAAATTGTTCATTGTCGGACGCTGTACAAAAAGACGGGGCGGAAAGAGGAAAATTTCGTTCATCGGTTTGAATGCGTTATTGATTGCAAAAACAAGCGGATAAGCAAAAAACAAACCAAAAAGTGTGAGTATTACAAATATAAAAGCATCTCCGCCGAAAGAACGGTTTAGCCTTCTGCCGCCGATTAATTTCTTCACTTTTTTCATATCTACCCCTTATGATCCTACTCGTTTAAGCAGTTTCTGAATAACCGCATTAATTACTATCATTGTAAAAAACAATATAGTTGCGATAGCTGAAGCATAACCCATTTCAAAACGGACAGAACCATAGTCAACAAGATGGTTTACGACCGTATGCACGGCATAGTCCGTACTTGGAAAACCCGCCAATGCGACGGTAACGTCCGCAACTCCAAAAGATTGGGTAATCGCCATAACCGCGCCGAACATCAGCATCCCCTTCATGTTAGGGAGGGTGATGTACCACAGTTCCTGCCAACGGTTAGAAATACCGTCCACAAGACCCGCTTCATAAAGAGAAACATCAATTGTAGAAAGACCTGCAAGAAAGGCGAGGAAGCCTGCGCCCAAGCTCATCCATAAAATGACAATTAACATTACAGGCATCATATACTTTGGATCTGTCAGCCAGAGAACAGGCTGATCTAGAATGCCAAGACTCATCAATGCGCCGTTAATGTAACCGTAAGCATCACCGGAAAAGATTAATGCCCAAATCATATAAACCGCCCCGGAAATTGAAGGCGCATAAAAAATCAATGTGACAAAAGCGCGGATATAACGGGGCAGCTCGTTGATAAACCATGCAAATAAGAAAGCCGCTATATAACCAATCGGTCCTGTAATTGCCGCCATGATAAATGTATTTTTCATCGAAATTAAAAATACATCGTCTGCTAACAACAGATTGATATAATTCCGTAACCCGATAAATTTCGGCGGCTCTAAAATATTAAAATATGTAAAACTAAAAAAAACTGATATTACAACTGGGGCGACAAAGAAAAGAAGAAAGACTATCGCATATGGTGCAAGAAAAATATAGCAGACCCGATGCCTGTACATATCTCTTGCTAAGTGTTCGTCTGATTCTCTTCGTTTTTCCAAATACCGTGCAAAACTCATTTTTCCCCCTATTCCAGACCGAATTCTTTTCGTTTTTTAATTAACTCATCGTTAATTGTGAGAGTGTAATCCAATAAGGTTTCCCGTGTATCCATGCCTTCGTTTAAAATGCGGCGCGCTGCGTTTGTAACATGGCGGCTGACAAAATAACCGCCCGGCACTTCGGGAACGCCGACCGTCCAGCTGCGCTGTTCATCAAGAACCGACATTTGTTCGGAACCCCAAGAAAGCCGTTTGAATGCGTCATAATTAGCGGTCGGGTAACGTGCCGCAGCACCCATGATACTTTCAAGTTCGCGTCCGAATCTAAGCTGTGTATCTGCGCTTATCCACCATTTCATAACTTCCCACGCTAAATCGGGGCGCTTTGAATTGGTAAAGATCATCGAAGCGAGAGTACCTGTTGAAACAGAGCGGTCTATAGTCCCGTCCGCTTTTGGAAGACCGGGCATGATGGAAAATCCCCAAAGCCCGCGAAGCTCAGGGGCGAAAACTTCAAGAGTGTTAAAATTTGTGTAATCGGCAAAAGCAAGCGGCATTTCACCTGTTCTAAAGCGGTTAACAAAGTTATAAACAACAGGCGTTTTATAATGAGTAAAAAACTTTGTGTAAACATCAAAAGCCTCGATGGCGATCTCGCTGTCTAAAAGTGTGCGAGAACCGTCTTCATTAAACATTTGTCCGCCGCGCTGGAATAAATGCGCAAGGAAGTTTGAAAAGTCAATGTTTACCTGTTCGTTAGTTGCAACTGACGGGATGCCTACATTCATATTGTTTTTTTGAATGATAGGCAGAATATTGATTAAATCATCCCATGTATTTGGAATTTCGATTTTTAATTCTTCAAAAATATCCTTTCTATAGAACATTACATGGAAGTATTGGGTTTCCGGTAAACCGTAAACACCGTCCAGATATTTGAAAGGCACAAGAACGCTTGGATTCAGCTCTTTGATAACATCATCAAAACCGGGATACTTGGATATATCGACAACCGCCTTTCGGACAGCATAGTTTACAGGATCAACCTGAGGCACAGTCAGAGCCATATCAGGCCCTGTGCCTGCTACAACAGCCGGCATCAATGCGTCAGGGGCGACCAATTTAACATTGACCCTGATCCCTGTTAACGGCGTGAAAGTATCATCGATCATTGCTTTTAAAATATTACTTTGATCGCGTCCTGCAAGTATCCAAATTTCTATTACATTATCACCTTTTTTATGAACGTCGCCTAATCTGTCATAATCAACAACGAATGATGCAAAGAAAGATCGAATCTCGTGCGAAGCGGAGACGAAGAAATTTTCATTTACCGGAGGAAGCTTTGCATCTTCCGCGCTTACGATGATGTAATCAATATCGAGCTGTGATTGAGAAAGAAGGAGCAAACTATCGCCAAGAGAGCTGATGTTTGATTTAAAATTGACGAGTGTTCTGGGAATTCGATCCGGACGTTTCACAAAGAACTCAAGCTGGCGTGCAAGAGTTAATGTTGCGGCAGCTTGCGCGCTGCGCTCACCTGTGTAGCGGGTTAAATCATCAACAAGTTTATAAAGTATCTTGCTTTCCAACTCCATCGCTTCTATTACTTCAGGATAAACATGATCTACCCGGTAATCGCGGTAAATATCAGGTTCAGGTCCTGTTAAAACAAGTATCTTTCTGTAAATTGAATTCAAGCGGAAAACGCTTTCTTCCATTACGTTTAACATTTCACCCATACCGCCAAGCGATGCTTGCAAACGGATAGTATTATTTCCCGCTCTAAGAGGGAAACTGAATTTCCCGGCTTCGTCACCTAAGGTATTAAGCACCCATTTATTGTTATAAACAAAGGGAACTGCTGCAAGTTCATCTGCAAGCAATTCGCCGTTTATCATTACTGTACGATTCGATACAAAGCCGCGATTGTAATTCTGCCTGCCCTTAATTGTGATATTGTACATTCCGTCTTCAGGCACATCAAAGTCCCATTCAATCCACTGACCCGCTACGCGCCAGCTCTGACCACCTATCATATTAAGGCGTATCCGCGCAACGCTTGCCGGATCTGTCGCTCCGGAAGACCGATCATAAATCGGATAAAGAGACGGATCTGACCGGCGTGCCGCTCTTTCGCCTTGCAATTTTAAAACATAATTACTGCGGCTATTTCTGAATTGATCTGTATTGATAGATGCAATATATTCACGGAAACTTTGAATTTTAACAGGCGCTTTTATATCAAGAGCGCGGATTGCCATCGGCTCATTAATTCCTCTAAGCCTTATTGTATTTACGCCCTCTCTTAGATAAAACGAATACGGTTCTGTAATGTAACCTAGCGAATCTCTGAACCAAGACGTTTCCCAGCGCGGCTTTTCAATCTGAGCGGCGCGGATTTCATTGCCTTGATTATCAAAACGGCTGATATTGGCATCGCCCCATACACGCTGTAATACTAACCTATCTGCGCCGAGAAACGGAATCTCTCCGTTGATATAAAGAGCGCGTTCAATAGGGATACCTCTGGATTGGAGGGGGAAATATTCAATATGCAGATTATAAAGCCCGGCTGTTGCTACATTGACCGAATATTCAACAAAACTGTTTTCTTCGGTACGCAAAACCTGCTCTTCTCCTTCAAAATTTTGAAGGATGGAAACACCCTCTGCAGAAACCCAGTTAAAAATATTAATGGGGATGTCTTCTTTCCCGGCAGGGTCTTCTTGATGACGTTCCATATACCGCAGATATATGTTTGTTCTGCCGGTACTTGCACCGCTTAAATCAAAAGAAGCGTATTTTTCAGAAAAATCCGCTTCTTGTCTTCCGGCGGCAATAAAAATAATAGCCGCAAGAATAATAATGACACCGACGATAATCGCGATTCTAAGTTTAGAAAGTTTTTCTTCCATTCTACTAGTCCTTCATTTCCGTCATCTTGATAATTTAGTTTACTACATTTGTCATTGCTGTGATAAGAGCCTCGCTGTCAGGTGAATTCGGCTGACCCGTTGCCCGATTAATCAAACCGAACTTTTCTCCGTCTCCTCTTGCAAGCCCGTTGTCCCAATAAACCGGAACTAATCCGTATTTTTTAGCCGCATTAAACACATAAGATATATAATCCATTCTGCTTTGCTGCGCCTGCGATTGCTTTGCAGAATCGTTAGGATACAATTGCAATACCGCGCCGCATTCCCCGATAATTACCGGAATGTTGTTGTCTATAAAGCGTGTTTTAAAAGGGGAAAAGTCGCTTTCCACTTTTTGCTTATCGGCGGTTGTGCCCCACGAAGAACGGCTGCCTTTAATTGCAAATTCATAAGGGGCATAATAATGAAAACTGACTATCAATTTGTTCTGTGAGGGGTCTGTTGGCAGTAAAAAACCGGCAGATAAAGCATGATGGTTATCGTTGCAATAAGCGCCTACCATCAAATAGCGTGATTCGTTGTTACTGCCGGTTGAGCGTACAATATCAACAAACAGTTGATTCCATTTATTAAGGACGATAAATTGACCGGGATCCGTGCAAGTTTGCCAATTTCCGTCATGAAGTTCGTTAAATGACTCAAAAATTAACCATTCACCGTAATTTTTAAAATATTCGGCTATTTGTTTCCATACACGCGCATATTTAGCGGTTATGGTATCATATGCCGTATTATTTCTGGAGGCTTTTCCGATTGAAAGCCAGCCTACGTCACTGCCGCCGCTTTCTGTAGCTCCGTCATGGTGTAAATTGATGATTACCTTTAGCCCTGCTTCTTTTGCCATTGCGGCAATTTCACCGACTCGTTTAAGACGGGTTGCCGAAATACGATGATCCGGCGGAAGACCAATATCTCCCATCCATGTTACAGGGATTCTTATAATGTCAAAACCGGCGGCTTTTACCCCTTTCATCAAAGCTTGGTTTGCAGCGGGATTGCCCCAAGTAGTTTCTCCGGCATATCCGTTACGATGGGAATCCAGAGTATTACCCAAATTCCAGCCTGAATGAACCTTTTCTGCTTTTAAATATTCAAAAGCAGACTTGCCGCTAACAGTTTCCGGCGGATAATCGCTTATTAAATCAGGTTTTGAAGGAATATAGTTTAAATAAGAATCCGATGATGATGAAGAACTGCCGGCACAACCTGATAACGAAACGACATGCAGAAGAGCAACGAATAAGGAAATAAAAAAGAGGCTTTTTTTTGCCATTACTTACCCCGCATCTTTGTATAATAATAGATTTTCATATTATCATTAAATTCAATGCGTTGCAATTTGTTTTTTATTTTTTCCTATATAAATTGACATTAATTGTCAATTTTAATATCGATTTTATCAGCAAAATCAACTATCATCATCAAAAAATAATAAAACATTGACCGTTTTTAAAAATCAGGTTATCATTTTCTTATCGGATTGATTAAATTTTGCTTAATTTTAATTCAATCCTGTAAAAATACCTATCTTATGGAGGAGTTTTTTATGAAAAAAACAAACAAATTGATGTCTGCTATCCTATGCTTAGTGCTGATTGCAGTAGTTTTGTCCTGTGCAACAACAGGCGGAAAAAAACTACCACCCGTTCTAGCAACCGGTGAATGGATGACTTACAACGACAGGGACAGCGACGGCGGTTCTTCTATTTCTAATTTAGAAGTAAAAGAAGATGAAATTGACGGCAAACTTGTAACTGTCTATCATATTACCGGAAATGTTACTACTCAGTTTGAATATGGTTTTGCCGGATGGGGGATTGATGCTGACAATGCTACAATGGAGCTCTACAAAAATGCAGAAGCTCTTTCATTCTATATTCTTGGTGACGGAAAAAGATATTCAATTAAATTTAAAATAAGCAGCGTCGAAGATTACTGCTACCATGAATACACCTTTACAACAACAGAAGGAGTAGCAGAATATTTTGAAGTTCCGATGGCATTTTTTATGCAACCAAGCTGGGGCAGCCCTGTAAAGTTTGATCCAAGCTTAGTAACCGGCATTGAATGGCAGACACACGAAAGCTGGAGAACTGATCCGAGAAACAATCCGTTTGAAGTCAAAATGTGGAACTTCATGATTCATCCGGGTGCTCCAAAAAAAGTAGTAAAAGCTGAAGAAAAATTAGTACCGGGTGTACTCGGATCTTTTGATCTTTTACTCAGAGATAATTTCCAATACGGAGACGGGTATCAGGGAGAAATTAGAGCGGCAAATATGTTAAATGGTCATAAACTTACAGTTGGAGATAGTTTTACAGTAAAATTCTCTTACTCTGCAAGCCGGGATTTGGAACAAGATGTAGAATTTGGTTTTGTAGATATAACTCCTGCCGCAAATTACTGGAGAGCTCTTAGCTGGAAAGACGGATCAACAGATATACCAATGCCAAGTCTTCCCGCATCAAAAGCAGGTGAAGTAGTTTCCGGTGAATTTGTCTTTACAATCGTTAATAATGCAACAAGCGCTTCCGCCGTTGCAAATGTATTTGTTTTTACAACAAAAGGTCAGGGAAGAAAAGGCACTGCCAATTCAGGAGCGTTGAAAGCTGTTACTCTTTCTTTCAAAGAATTTACAGTCACAAAAAATTAGTCTTTTATAAAAAACAAATAGTCTGACAAGAGCCCCGAACTTATGTTCGGGGTTTTTTATTTTAAGAGAACAATTCAAAAAAACCCGGATAAGTTACCGCCGCACTCTCTGCAGTCGTTATCTTAAATGGGACAGGGCTTCCCAGTGCGGCAACAGAAAAAGCCATCACAATACGGTGATCGCCGTGTCCGTCAATTAAAACTTCACCGCCAACAGGGCGGATTTTACCTTTTCCATGAACAATAAGACCGTCCGGCAATTCGGTGTTGTTAACGCCTAATTTCGCCAACTCGCCTGCCATTACGGCGATGCGATCTGTCTCTTTGATACGGGCATTTGCCACATTGGCAAGAGTCGTGTCTCCTTCAGCAAACGCGGCAACAACTGCCGCCGCAGGAAGCAGATCGGGCGTTGCATTAAGATCGAAGGTTTTTCCGCACAAAGCGCCTTTTCGTGAAACAGTGATTGATCTCTCTTCGCCTTTTTTCCCGTTCCAAGTAATATCGCAGCCCATTTCCGAGAGCATTTCAAAAAAGAATTTGTCCCCTTGAGTATCTTGCGGATCAAGACCGTGCAATGTAACAGGACCGCCTGTAATTGCGGCGGCGGCGGCAGGAAAAGCGGCTGACGAAAAATCTGCAGGAACAGATTTTTTTTGCGGAAGAACTTTCCACGAAGAGCCGCCTGGAATTTTAAAATGAGAAAAATCGGGCGCAGCTTCAAAAGGAATGTCATGTGCTTTTAAATAGGAAAGCGTCATTTCCACGTAAGGCTTTTCGTTGAGCAGCGGGACATCAATTTCAGTGACAGTCCCCGAAGGGGCAATAGGGGCAGCGATTAAAAGCGCAGAAAGATATTGGCTTGTGGGGCAAGAGATAGATACCTTACCTCCTTTCCAAGCACCTTTAATTAAAATGGGAACGCATCCTTCTTTGCTTTGCACTTGAACTCCCAGATTTGCCAATGCATCAAGAAGCGGAGCTGCACTTCGTTTTTGAATTTGCCGATCGCCTGTAAAATTGATGTTGTATAATTGAAGTCCTGCAACGGCGAGCGCAAGATAGAGAGTTGTTCCTGAGTTGCCGACATCAATATTAAAAGATTTATTAAAAAGCTGATCGTTTAAATTTTGTTTGTATAAATCAAATTGATCTTTAAAACCGTTTACACCTTTTACATTCCAATAAATATTTTCATTATCATCGCAGCACAATGAAATATTTGCACCTAACTCTTTGCAAGCAGAAATACAAGAGTTGGTGTCATAACAATCAAGCGGGTTATAAATTTTTGTATAGCCATCTGCAAGTAAAGCGATAAATAGCTGTCTGATTGTGTGCGACTTTGAAGCGGGAATTCTTACAGTCTCCGGAAAGCGGTTAGAAGAAATGCATATATCCATTTTATTTATTCTGCCTCGTCCCAGCGTTTTTGTATTGCATTAACGGTTTGTGCTGCGGTTTGATTGCCGTTAAAAAAAATACGGAACTCTTCCAAAAAAGCGGTTTTATATTTTTGCGCGCTTTGTTTTCCGGCAAAGCCTTGTATAATTCGAGATGCTTCAAAAATATCCCAAGCTTTTGAGTAGAAAAAATCGTTTTTAACATAATCACCCGGAATTAAATTTTTTACTAAGCCAGGAACAGCGTGCATATGTAAACAAAAGAGCGAACTTTTTTCTGAGATAAATTTAAGGAAACGCCATGCTTCATCAGCATATTCGCTGCGTGAATTTATTCCTGCATATATCGAGGAAATATTGATTCCGTATTTCCCTCCTGTATTTGAATCGGGAATCGTTGTTATGCCAAATGCAGAGTCTCCCATTTTTTCGCGTAAATACGGAATCGTGCGGCTTGATGCAATCATCATTGCAATTTTACCGTTCGCAAATTCTTCAATGCGCTGATCGCCTGATGTTTCAAAAATTTCCGGTGCAAGCAAATCGTCGCGGTTAAGTGTACCTAAAAAATTAATATCGCTTATTATATTTCTTGTGTTAAGAACGGGACTGTCTGCATTTACCCAAAAATCACCGCCGTTTGCCCATATCCACGAAAAAATATCTCTTGCTAAAGCCTGCCTGTCTTTAATGTTTAAACTCATTGCAATACTGTAAATTGTTGCCGTATCTGTTTTAGCGCGTGAAAGAGTTCTTGCACAAGCAAGAAATTCATCTCTTGTTTTAGGCGGATGATCAAAACCTGCATCAGAAAGAATATCGATATTGTAAAAAAGCAAATCCATGAAAGAAACAAGAGGGATTGCATAATCAATACTTGCGGATTCTGATTCCTTTTTATTACCTTGTTCTACAGCAAAAACGGAGTTTTCAGATTCGTCGCCGTCAAATTCATAAAAATTAATTAATTCTGCAAGCAAACCTTCCGCAACAAGAGCACTGAAATCACCTTCGTTAAAAACAAGAATATCCGGTGAAACAGCATCATGCCCAGATTCGCCGTCAATAGTTTCAAGTAAAACCACTATATCCGAATTTTGTTCGTTAAATTCTTTTAACAGTAATTCCGTTAATTCTTTGCCCAATAATTCTTCGCAGCGCATAGAAAGATAAAAATTTACCGGTTTTTGAATAGGTTCTGCCTTTGAAATAAAATTGATTATGATAGGGCTGATAATTAAAATAAAAATTATTATTACAAGAAAAATATCTAACCGGTTGTAAAAGAGTATCGACTTTTTTGACTTATTAGGGTTATTATTTAGTATGCTGGCTTTTTTTAAAAGATCCATTTACGCACTCTCCAATAAAATCCGGCAAACAAATTCGGGTTATCCGACTGAAAAAAAACTAACAATCGATTTTTCAAATCCTGTTAATGCCGGAAAGAAATCTCCTTTTAATATTAAATCAGAATCTTCGTATACTGCCAATCTGTCTAACAGCTCTCTTGAACTTGGGCTGAAAAAAACAAACTTTATCGCTTGGCTTGATATTCCAAATAAAGAATATCAAGATTCTATTATAGATGCAAGAATCCGTCTTGATAACCTCGGCGGTTATGCCGCAGCAGGTATAATTTTCCGAATGATAGATGATTCTTCGTATTATCTTGCACTTATCTCCAGCAAAGGATATTTCCGTCTTGATGCAATAAAAAACAATGTGCCTTATCCTCTTATTGCATGGACAGAAATTACCAATTTTGATGAGATGCAAACTTCGTTTAAACAGCAATCGGTTGCTAATATCAAATTAAAAATTATCACATATGGTACGTATTTAATTTTTATTGTGAATGGAAAATGGATCGGAGAAATCTGCGATGATTCTATCATATACGGACAAATCGGTTTTGCAGCAGCTTCGTATCTGCAAGATACAATTGCAGATAACAATGAACAGCAGTGTGAACAAACTCCGTCTGAGCAGATAACAGAAAACGGAGATTATACTTGCAAAGCGTATCTGGATTTTCTTTCGATTGACACCAGAGTTAAAGAGATTGAAGAATGTTTCAAACATTGGACAAACGATTCTAATATAAATGCTGACGGGCGTTTGCGTCTTGCTGAAACATTTGCTGTAATGAGCGAGACTCACATAGTTTCCGCGCAAAAAATATATGCTGCATCGGCTGCGCTTGATCAATTAAACAAAGCATGGAAACGCAGAGACGAAGTTATACGCACTGTTTCCGCTGCAACATCGGAAGTTAGAACAAAGAAAGAACTTATCATTGCGGCACGAATGGCATTCCGTCTTGAACAATACAATGAAGCGGAAGAATTTATTGATACAATTCTTTATTTGTGGCCTGATTCGCAGGAAGGAAAACTTGCCATTACAGAAAAAATCAGAATACTGAATGAATTAAACAGATTTAAAGATTTAAAAGATTTTTTTATAAAATATTCCGCCAAAATCGATAAAAACATAGATTATTATACATTGATTGCACGCTGTTATTGGGAATTAAAAGAATATCAAAATTCTGCCGAAACGTGGGATAAAGCTTATGAAACAAATAAAGAAGCAAATCCGAATTTAAATATCCAAGCGGGAGTATATGCGTCTAACGCAGCCAATGCTTACGAATTAGCAAATAACGAAAAGGAAGCGTTAAAACATTACATTGATGCGGGAAATATTTTTCTCAATATTGATAATAAAGAAGAGCTTGCGGTATTGATACCTAAACTAAACAATTTAGGAAGTAAAAATTGGGAAGCGCATGCACTTATAGGAAAATGGGCATACAGTCAGGAAGACTATATTAAAAGTGCGCAAGAATTTGCAATTTCTAACAAACTAAGATGTGCATTAAAACCACGCCCAAAAGCAGATGCCGCATCTTATTATTTATGGGCGCTGATGTTACACCTTAAAGGAAAAAACAGCGAAGCAATCCGCTTGCTTGAAAGAGCGATTAAACTAGCCCCGGACTACGGGTTATTTCGTTTTAAATACGCAGAGATAAAATTAAAGTGCAGCACAGAAAACAGCAAAAAAATAAATTATGCTAATGAATTTAAAATAGCATTAGAACATCTTGATGATCCAAACGGAGAAATGACAGAACATGCGGGAAATTTACTGCTTAGCATAGGCGACGCAAAAAACGCAAAATATTTTTTAGACAAAGTTAAAATGCAGCAAGCAAACTCCGTTTAGACACAAAAGGATTAAAAAAATATGCAGGTGATTGAATGGACGCATTTTTTAGAGAACGGCTTGCCGTTAGGTGAAAACCGTTCGTCTATGTTACAATGCAGCATGACAGTCGGCATTTTTGACGGCGTACACCGCGGACATCAAGCATTGATAAAACGTATAATTTCGCATAACAAAAACTTTATCCCCGTAGTTGTTACTTTTAGGCAAAACCACAAGATAGAAGCTGACAAAGAGAGAGACAAAGAGTACGCGCAAACAGGCGACATCCAGAATTTTCAACAAAGACTTGAGACCTTTGAGAAATTAGGGATACAAATTGTTATTGTTGTAGATTTTACAGAAGAGTTTAGGCGGATGAAAGGAAGTGATTTCCTTGAAATTTTGATAAAACACAGCAACACGGGATTTTTCGCTGTCGGTAGCGATTTTCGTTGCGGCTATAAGTTGGACACCGATGCATCGGCAATTCAAAAATTTTTCGCTTCCCGCAGCATTCCCGTAGAAATTGTGCCGCAGGTGATGGAAGGCTCTTTACCCATCAGCTCAAGCCGAATCCGTGCTGCTATCGCAGTCGGTGATATTCCGCTTGCAAAGGCGATGTTGGGGGATTAGTGTGATTTATAAGGGGTTTATCTTCTGTTATTTTGCAATTTTTTCTTCTAATCTTTTTAATCCTGCAACAAACCTGTCGTAATCACTTTCAAACAATTTATCTTGAATAATGCGGTACTTCTCAAATTCACTTAACGCATGATCTTCCGCTATCTGCGCCGATATTTTTCCTGCATCTTTTAAGAGTTGGTTGCCGTCCGCCTGTAAAATCAAGTCAAGGTGATTAGCCCAATCTTCCATTGTCATTGGAACACGCGCTATTGCGCGGCGTTCGGCAAGGTCGAGGTATGCGGACACAATCAGTTCAAGCGACCGCATTTCTTCTTCGGACAAATAATTTTTTGCTACAATTACATCATTGCGTTTTATTTTGCCGTCAGGCGCTTCATCCCATGTTGTTAAACCCATGTGTTCACGCTCGGAATCGGCTCGGCTGAAAATAACCTCAGCGGCAGTATTACCGTGAACCGCAAAATGCAGCTTATTCTGCACTCTGGCAAAAAATTCTCTGGTTGTCTTTGCTGTCTTATCATAATCAAGAGAGGTCGCGTAAATGTCCGTTATCTTCTGATAAAAACGCCGCTCTGACAGCCGTATCTCACGGATTTTTTCTAGCTGCTTCTCAAAATAATCTTCGGTTAAAATTGTACCACCATGTTTCAGACGTTCCTCGTCCATTACCCAGCCTTGAATTGTGTAGTCTTTAACGATTTTATTTGCCCATTTACGGAATTGTACTGCTCTTTCGTTATTAACCTTGAAACCAACGGCGATTATCATTTGGAGATTGTAATGCATTATTTCACGTTCCACCTGCCGTACACCTTCCGTTTGAACTATCCGGAAATTCCGGATAGTTGCGTTTTCGGATAGTTCATGATCATTAAATATTTTCTGAATATGCTCATTTATAGTCCTAACATCTACATTATAAAGTACCGACATCATTTTCTGAGTCAGCCAGATATTTTCATCTTCATAGCGCATTTCAAAGCTCTGCTCATTATTGCCTGTAGCGGCTATGTATGTGAGATATTCCGCTGCGCTTGAGCGTATTGTTATTTCTTTGTTTTTTTTGGGCATGAATTATCCTTAATCAACAAAATAGTAATTAAAAATATATCATTATACTATACGTTTGTTAAGTTTAATTTATAATCCGTTGCGATTATGTTTTACAGCTGTAGCGTAAAAGAGGAGAAAAGAATTCACAAAAACATAGCCATATATAAAGGCAGCATATCAACATTTTCTGACACGCTTAAATTATTTGTTGAAAGTTTAATTCCTCTTTTAACACCATAATTATTAATAATATTATTCAATGATTTTGATTTCGTATTTGCTGATGATTTTACTTCTATCGCCTGCGCCTGCTTGTCTCGTCTGATAAAAAAATCAACTTCGATCTGACCTCGAAACTCAAAATAATACAGTTTTTTGCCAAGTTTACTAAAAATATCAGCGATAATATTTTCGTATATTGCTCCTTTATAGATGCCCAAATTACCGTCAATTATATCCGCTTGAGATCCATCTTCCAGCATTGAAACTAATAAACCTGTATCACACATATAGACTTTGAAAGTATCATTCATGGCATTGCCCTCCAGAGGCAGCTGCGGAGCGCGAAGATTGTAACAATAATTGATTATGCCTGCCTCATAAAGCCATTCTAAACTACCGGCAAATTTCCGCGCCGTTCCTTTTTTTTCAACATAACTGTACTGAAACTTTTTATAATCCTTTGAAAGCTGTTTTGGAATAGAGTAGAAACACGCACGTGCTTTCACCTTCTCGCTGCCTTCGGCATATTTAGCAATATCACTCGCATAATCGCTGACAATGTCTCTTTGCAGTTTAAGAACCGAATTGAAATTATTTGTATCAACAAACGCTTGAACAACCCGAGGCATTCCGCCCACAACAATATATTCTTTGAAAAGCTCCATCATGCGTTCATGCATCGCGGGAGGAACTTTTTCTTTTTTATCAAAATAACTTTTTATATCCAAAATTGATTGAGCCGAAATATCCTTTGCCCAAAGAAATTCCTCAAAATCCAGTGAATACATATCAAGGTGCTCAACATAACCTACAGGATATGACGGAATCTCCTTGTTATTGATACCCAGTAAAGAACCAGTAGCGATACAGTCAAACCGCCCGTCCTGAGTAATAAACTTCAACGCAGTTTGCGCCTGCGGACAATTTTGAATTTCATCTAGAAAAAGTAATGTCTTACCAGGTATCATTTCCGCTTTTGGAACACGCAGCGTTATTTGCCTGATAAGAGTATTCATGTCCAAGTCGCCGTTAAAAATCGCCTTATAAGCCGGATTTTCGTCAAAATTGATATAGACACAATTCGGGGTCAACCCTGTTGGGTTGTACTGCTCCTCGGCAAATTGCCTAATACTGAAAGTCTTGCCTATTTGCCTCGCTCCCTTAACTAAAAGCGATGTCTTTTTTGGCTTATTTTTCCACTCAATCAGCAGATTAGTGACCTTTCTTTGCAACATACCCTAATTATGCATATTTTTACGGCGAATATCAAGGGGTAGATGCATATTTTTACGGTAAATAAGGGAGGTTTTTAATAAAACTTGAATGAAAAATTTTATATTTTGAAAATTATCTTTAGTTTTATATAAAAATATTAGATATTTTTATACTTTTTTTATTTTGTTAAAACTGATATCATAAACAGTAATATTAAAAATTTAAAATTAAGCCATTGTTTTATGGAAAGGAGGTGAGAAATATGATTTACAAGAAACCTGAAATCTTGGCACAAAGCACTGTACAAATGGCAGATTGCCGTCCCAATACTAAACCAAGTGGACGACCCTGTAAACCACCAGGACCAAGTGGACGCTAATGTTTATTTCAGTTAATGGCGATGATGCTTTATAATTAGTATTTGTCGCCAAATTACAACGGAGACATTTAAATGTTTTTTAAATTAAAATCTGATGTAATGTTCAGAAACTATGAATCCTTTGGTTATTTAACTGATAATAGGAACTTCGGATATATAGAAAGTAATAATCAAAGTGACATCGGAGATAAAATTGTATCGCAAAGTGGAGCGTTATTTTTATCTGTTTTAAGCCGAGAACCACAAACACTTGATGATCTTACAATAAAAATAAATAAAGAATTTACAGATGTTGATATTGAAATAATTAAAAAAGATGCTAAAGAGTTTTATATTATACTTTCGAAAGAAGGGTTTATAATATCTGGAGAAACATTACAAGAGTGCAATGAAAATGATACTAAGTTTTCATATAAGACATTAGAATCCAAAATAAAAAATAATGTTGTCTCTCTAACTATTGTAAATAATGAAAAATCCACACAAGATTTTTTTAATGAATATTTTAAAGGTAAACCTCAGCTCACAAATATACACATAGAAATTACAAGCAAATGCAATGAAAGATGTGTTCATTGTTATATTCCACATGATTACAAAGTAAGTGAAATAGATCCTAATTTGTTTTATGATATTTTAAAACAATGTAAAGATATGAAATTATTACATCTAACTTTAAGTGGCGGCGAACCAATGATGCATAAAAGTTTTTGTGATTTCTTGAAAAAATGCAAAGAATTTAATTTTTCCTTAAATATTCTTAGTAACTTAACTCTACTTAATGATGAAATATTAAATGAAATGAAAACAAATGATCTATTAGGTGTTCAGGTATCACTTTATTCAATGGAAGCAAGTATTCATGATGAAATAACACAAATTAAAGGAAGTTTCGAAAAAACAAAAAATGCAATATTAAAACTAATTGAGAATGATATACCTTTACAAATATGTTGTCCAATAATTAAACAAAATAAAAATTGTTATAATGATGTATTAAATTGGGCTAAAAAATATAGATTACATGTCGTAAGTGACTTTATTATTCTGGCAAGATATGACCATACAATACAAAATCTGGATAACCGACTTTCGATTAATGAAGTTGAAGAAGTAATAAACGACATAATTATTAATGATCCAAAATATTTAGATCAAATTAAAAAGGAAGTTGAAATAAAAAAATACTCTACGCCAAATGATAATGTCTGTAGTGTTTGTCATTCATCAATTTGTATAGCAGACAATGGAAATGTTTATCCTTGTGCTAGCTGGCAAGATTATATTGTTGGCAATATTAACGAAAAATCACTTAAAGAAATTTGGAATAATTCTGAAAAAGTACAATATTTAAGAAGTTTATGTAAAAAAGATTTTCCTAAATGTATTCAATGTCCTGAGAAAGAATTTTGTACCATGTGTATGGTTAGAAATTCAAATGAACATCCTCAAGGTGATCCATTAGTAGTTAATGAGTATTTTTGTGATATCGCAAAAATCAATAAAAATATTTTACTTAAAAGGAAAGAAAAGTAAATATATTCTTTGAAAATTGATTATAATATAATGAACATCAGAAGAAATATAATATTTATCAATTTCCTCTACATTCACATTTTTCCAAATCCTGCATAACTTCCGTTGAAACGGGAAATATTAAATCTTCTTCTATAACAACTCTTTTTATTCTATACCATGAAGGTTTACAAATAACATAATTTTCATGATCACCTTTATCATTAAGAGATGTATTAAATAACACAATATTATTTCCATTTTCAACCAAAGAACTTTTAAAACGAATACCATCAAAATTATATTTATTTTTTAGCATTTCACAAATATATTGTGTGGGTAAATAATCCATTTCATTTCCATAATTGGGTTTAGACATTTTATCATTAATTGCATTAAGAATTATTTTTTCATTCAAATATTTTCCATTAATATCCTGAATAGTAGATGTAAAATCAAATAAACATAATGATTTAATAATTCTAATTTCTGCTACACTAATTTCCTGACCAAAAATAGGTCGTAGCTCTGAAATAGCAGTTTTGTAATTTTCTGATGTGTATAAATAACTGATACCTTCCGGATTAGCCCTACCGGAAGTTGCCTTATCCAAAGGAGGAGCATCATATTTTTCTTTATTAAATCCCCAAAAATCATCTTGATATACATTTTCAAATATTTCATTGATTTCTGGAGTTAATAATTCATTCCATGTTCCGTTTAGCATTTTAATCAATATGTCTGATTTATTTAATTGTTTAAAATACTCATTTAATTTCTTTAAGTGGTCAGGATAATCAGAAAAAGTAAAATATCTTGCACGATACAATTTTTCCCCTTTTCCTAAAGTATATGTTGCATGAGATATACAACTTTCAATTAAATCGCTTATTTTTTGGTTACTTTCTAGAAAAAAGCGATTTCCTTGTATTATTTCATCTTCAAAGCTATTCCATGTATCATTAAAATCCTCGTATTTTTTAAGATACAAATAAACAAGTAAATATTTCCATTTATTTTCATTATCAATATTATTCATCCCCCGTCCCCAGTTCCCCCCGAAAAGCACGAGCAAGAATCGCCTTTTTCATCAAATCAATCTTCTCAATAACGTCGCACAACTCCCTAGCACGCTTTTCCTTCTCAAACAAACAATCAAGAATACGAACGATTTCTTGCTGTTCAGGGAGAGAAGGAAGAAGTATTTCTGTATTTTCAATATCTTCTGCTCTTACAGAAGGAGAATTGTCTCCTTTCATGTAAGAATTAATTTTCATAATAACTTCATCATTTGTAAGAAACCTGTGTAAAAAATTTGGATTTATCTGACTAGAAGGTCTGCAAACATAAAAACCAGTAGATGCAATACAATCGGATAAGGTTTTATCAATGTATGCGATATTTTTTAAATAAGGTCTAACCATAGAAAATAATGTATCACCTTCTTGAACTTCTCTACTCGCCCTACTCGGAGCATTTTTTGTTAATAGTTCTTTTGGCGCTTTTACTTCTTGTATATCATTATTAATAGAATCAATATCAATATAACGAAAATTATTTCCTTTTGGTTTTCTTACATTCATTGGTAATAATATATTACCCAATGTTTTCTCTTCCCAACTCTCCAACTTGACCCCATTTTCCTTCCGCCATTTAGCAGTAAGCTCTCCGCTAAAAGCCTTATGAAGAATAGCAGCTTTACGAGTTTCAAAACTATCTAATGCGTTTTGAGCCAGTTCTTTAGCACGATCAAGATTCTCAAATAAATTTTCAATGTAATTAACTATTCTTTGTTGTTCAGAAAGTGGTGGAAGTGGAAAAGGCAACATTGAGTATTTAGAAATCCAAAATCTTTGATGATTTGAATGATCATATTCAACTGTTTGCATATAAAAATATATATACTTAATCATTGTACCTGTAATTGGAAACAATATCTTCATTGCAGAAGATTTCACTTTGAATGGAAAGTCAACATATTTTATATCCGTAGTAAAATCATCAAAGATTATTACTGGAGTTTTTTTATATACTCCAAATGTTTCATTGGTATAACCCAGAATAAATGATTTTCCAGCTGTTAATACAGGTGTATTAAAATTATCGTTATAATCTGTAGATTCAACAATATAATCTATTGGTTGTTCATAATCAAGAACCGAGTTAAGTCTCACCCACACCCAATTATCAGGTATTTTATAAGGTTGTTCTTCTCCAGGCACAAGCGCATTTGTTAAAATTTCATCATGGTTAAGCGAGTTTTTTTCTGTCTTTTTTTTCGCTTTCACCTTAGTTTTTGCCATCAGCGTTTACCTTTCAGGCTTTTTAATTCCTTCACAACATCCATTATAAGCCCAACTGCTTCTTCCAACTGAGCAATGATTTCTTCTCCGCTTTCTACAGGGTCTTTCAAATCGTTATAGTCCAAAACGCTGTCGTCACGAATCAAACCAAGATCAAGGCTGTCATTCTTTACCGTTATTTGCTCACGGGAAAAACAATTCCAGCGCTCATCTTTAATTTTTGTTCTGTCTTTTGCGTTATATGCTTCTTCAAAAGCAGAGAAATGGTCTTTCTTTAAGGGCGCTGTTTTGCCGAAACTTTGCATGTTTGTACGCAAATCGTAAAACCAGACTTCTTTAGTATTATTTTTTTCTGTTTTACCCCGAGTAAAAAACAAAACATTTGTTTTAACGCCCTGCGCATAGAAAATTCCTGTGGGCAGTCGTAAAATTGTATGCAAATTGCATTTATCCATTAAGTCGGCTCTAATTTTTGCGCCGTCACCGTCAGCAAATAAAACATTATCAGGTAACACAACAGCGGCACGAGCTTTACCGTTCTTCTTTAAACTGCGGTAAATGTGCTGTAAAAAATTAAGCTGTTTGTTAGAAGAAGGAAAAGTTAAATCGTCACGAGTCGCGCGCTCACCTCCCTTCTTTGTGCCAAAAGGCGGATTAGTCAATATCACGTCAAAGTCGTTCATTCGCTTTCCGTTGTTGGATAAAGTATCAGCTAACATAATTTCGCCTTCAATGCCGTGCATCATGGCATTCATCAGCGCAAGACGGTGAGTATCATGCACAAGTTCGCAGCCGGAAAATGCTTTCTTTCTTTGAAAATTCTGTTGGTCAAGAGGTAAATCAAAATATTGGTCATAACGCTCTTTTAAATATTGATCGACGGCAATTATAAAACCAAAGGTACCGCAAGCAGGGTCATTGCAGCGTTCGCCCGGTTTTGGCGCAATCAAATTTACCATTACGTCAATAAGAACACGAGGAGTAAAATACTGCCCCGCTCCCGATTTCTTTTCGTTAGCGTTCTTCTCAAGCAAACCTTCATACAAATTGCCAAGTCCTTCTTCCTTGGCTGAATACCAGTCAAGGCTGTCAATGCTTGTTATAATTTTCTCAAGATTTTTAGGTTCATCAATATTCGATTTCGCTCCTGCGAAAATCTCGCGGATACGTCCTGTGCAATTCTGCCCCAAATCGTTCAGCAATTTATAATAATACCTTTTAAGTTCAACGCCCTGCTTTTTTACAAGCTCATCCCATCGGTATTTGGCAGGAATTCCTTTACTTTTTATTGTTTCCTTCGCCATTTTCAAAAAGAGAATATATGTAAGCTCTGTAACATATTGATGATAAGTTATGCCGTCATCACGTAACACATTGCAGAGATTCCATAACTTTGCGACAATTTCCTGATTGTTCATGCAACGCTCCCGCCGGATGCGCTTTTACTTTCATCTTCGTACAGATAACCGTTCAACTCCTGTAAGTATTTATCCAATTTTCCTGAGAATATTTTATTTATTTTTTCAAATTTGCCGAAACTCTCAAATGAGCCTGTATTAAATGTTTCACGATCTATAACTGTTTCGGAAATTAAAGTTTTTTCAAAACGCAAAAGCCAATCAAGTTCCATTTTTGAAAAATTATAATTTTTCCGCAGTTTTTGCACAGCATTTTTTATTCTTTCCTCATGGCTTATCAATGCTGAACCTAGCGCATAACGCCTTATAAAACTTATAATATCTGCTCCAATGTCTTCATTTTTTAATTCTTTCCATGCGGTGTTTAACATTTTATCCGTAAAACAATGCTTGTCAAGTTCCATTTTTAAGCTCTTTAGGCTTTCCCGTGTCAGCTCACGAGGGCGTGTGCAGACAACTTCCAGAGCCTTTATTTCATTCCTTTTATTCTTTATAAACTCGGCGAATTCGTCCAGATAATCCTGCGGAGATTTTCCATCACCGAATCCTCGTGTATGGGAAACAAACTCATCAGGTTTTTCAGAAACTACTTTCACTTCATCACTTGGCAGCTTACCTTCTTCCAGAATATTAAATAACTCTGCGCAATTTAGCAGTAACTCTTTCGCTTCGTCAGTTTTCAACTTGCTGAGTTTCTCAATAAATTGTGACGGATCAAGCCCGCCGCTTTGATAAATAAATTTGGATTTAGCCATATCTGTAAGTCTTCGTTTTCTTCGTTGAATCTTTGCAATAATCATATAAATTTGATTCTTTATTTTTTGATCGGTATCAAGAACTTCCAATCCTTTTAATAAATCGGTAAATGTCGCAGACTCATTCGGCGCAACCGGTTTCATATCACTCATAGGTAAAATTGATTCATAAACACCGACGGGATCATAAATCTCAAAATGCGTTTTATTTATTTCAGGACAAAGACGAGTGGCACGCCCAAGCATCTGCTCAAAAAGAATTCGGGACTTTACCCTTCGCATAAAAACCAGCGTCGTAATTTCAGGAACATCAATCCCGGTTGTAAGTAAATCAACAGTTACGGCGATATTCGGGTGCGTTTCATTCTTGAACCTCTTAACCACTTCCGAAACTTTCTTTGGATTTCCTCCGCCTACACTTCCTGTGATCTTCATAATCGCATCGCTTGGAATTCCTTTTTCCTTATAAATTTCTCTTATAATTTTTACGATTAAGTCTGCATGATCATCATCTACCGCATAGATAAGAGTTTTACCCTCTCCCTCAGGATTGATATACTGAGTTATTTCTTCAAAAACCGTTCTATTAAAATTTTCAGTGATTACCTGCCTGTTAAAATTCTCAATATCAAACTTTAGCTCGTCTTCTAATACAGCATTATTGGTAATTTCTCCACTGATTGGATCCAAAATAGCAATCGTTTCACCCTGTTTGTAAGTTATCCCTTCATTGCGAAGCTTTGTTTTTATTTCATGAGGAGCGTCATGATCCACCAAATATCCTTCAACTACCGCACGCCGATAATTGTAATTAAAAACAGGTTCGCCGAAAATATTGGTTGTATGCAGTGCCGGAGTCGCAGTCAAAGCGACCTTTACAGCGTCAAAATATTCAATTACAGTTCGATATTTACTGATAAAATCAAGCTGATCGCGGTAAAGCTGTTCATCGTCGCTCATTTCCTTATCAAGAATATATCCGCGATGAGCTTCGTCAATAATAATCAAATCATAATCTGTAACTGCAGGCATCGAGTCTTCGTCATTATAAAGAATTCTTTTAACAAGACTTTGAACGGTCGCTACATGAATTTTTGTTTCCTTTTCAATTGCTTTATCTTCAAGTTTCTTAACCTCGTAAATTTTATCAATAGGCATTAAATCCTCATTTCTTACATCATGGAAAACATCCTGCGCCTGCTCACCCAATGTATTTCTGTCCACCAAAAATAAAATTCTCTTAAACCGCTTTGATTCCAAAAACCTGTAAATCATTCCAAGAACAGTTCTTGTCTTACCTGTTCCTGTCGCCATTGCAAGCAGTACAGTCTGCCTGCCTTGTACGATTGCGGCTTCTGCCTTTTCTATCGCTTCAATCTGATACGGACGAAGATTAAGCCCGTCATTATCACGCAGTAAGTCATACGAAGTGTTACAAAGTTCAATATTTGCGTTATTAATATCCTTTTCAAGCATATCACGCAAACCTTCAGGGCTTATCCAACCTTGCAAAGCTTTTGGTATGTTTGTATCTATTCTGACATCACGAAACCAAATACCGGATTTTGTCTCATATTGTTTTTGATAACGCCTGCCGTTAGTTGCAAATAAAAACGGCACTTTATAATCGCCCCATGTGTCAATCAGAAAAGAAGCGTCTTCCTTGCGGATACCAATACTGTATTCACGGCATTGATTATCAATAACCGCCGAAACATCTTTATTAGCCGCCTTTGCTTCCACAATACCAACCAGATGAAGATCGATAAAAAGCGCATAATCGGCTTTGCCGAATTTACAAACAACAGAATCTGTCGGCCATTCAGCAATAGCCATGTTTTTTCCTATCTGAGGGCGAGTGCCTTTGTCATATTTTAAATTTTCACTGTCAACTTCCCAGCCCACCTTACGCAGCTGATCATCAATGATAAAACGAGTTTCTTTCTCTGAAAGATTCAAATTATTGGCGTATTTAATAGCTCTCGCAGCTACAGCCGTAAAATTTTTATACTCAGCTTCATTAACATTCACAAACCATTTTGCCAATGTATAAGCCAATCCAATAAGTACATTGCAATCGGCATCGCTTCGTTTTGTTTTAAGTAAATTAATAATATCGCAAATCTCTGGAGCTAAAATCCCTTCGTTTCTCAGTTTTATCATTTTTCTGCTGAACGGATTTTCTATTTTAGAAGGCGTGGGGTTATCATCAATTTTAAATAAATAGTCTACTATACCTTCAGCGAAAAGAGTTAAATTCTCAAGGCATAAATCATGGTCAGATTGTTAGTATTTCTCTGCTGACACCAGAAACTTTGCAAGTTCGGGAAATTTATCAGCCGGAAAGAAAAAACTGCCATTCATTATTACCAACCTCTTTGGAAAATACTTCTATACTGTAGACGATTTTACAAAAAAAGAATAGGGAAACTTGGTTTAATTAAGGTAAATTTTCTGTAATTAAAAATGAAATTTTATTAAAAAGACACGGCAGGTAAATAAAAAACCCCAATCATTAAGATCAGATTGTGACAACAGTTGTTTCTTTACATTTCTTTTTATCACTTTAATCCGCTATATTGCACTTTCGGTTTTGCCGGTAAAAAAACCGCAATAGCTTTTTTGGGGCATTTGTTAATACACCTATAACAAATGGTACAATTTCCTTTGGTAATAATTTTTCCATTTTGGTTTTCAAAGTTACGCATCGGACAAATTGAAACGCATAAACTGCATTTCATGACGGAAGCATCGCTGCAAGTACATTCATTATATACCCTGACCAAATCCAAAGCCTTTTTTTCCCATATAGGCATAAAAACACCTTGAAACAATCCAAGAAAACGAGAAAAAATATTAAATCCGCGTTTTTTTATAATACCGTTATTGATGTTATTACAAACAATCTGCATTTTTGATTCAGCTCTCATTAGATATTTTTTAATTTTTTTCTCGTCTGCAATCGGTAAAAAAGACAAATTATTTACGTTATTTGGCATAAAAAAATGTTCCGCATAAATCACATTTACATAGTTATGCGCAAACATATCTGTAAACACTCTCGCGCCGTCACCTGAGAATATCCATTGAGTGCAAAAAATAATAATTTTTTTTATCTTTTAAAAACTCGATATATTTACCTGCAAATTCTCTCATGATCCTCGGCACTCTGGAACCGTAAATCGGGTAACAAAAACCAATCGTTTCATAAGAAGAAATTAATTTACCAAAGTCAACATTTTCTTCGATAGAATAACATTGCGAAACCGGGATAGTATTAATTTTACGGCAGAATAATTCCGCGATGTATTTTGAATTTCCGGTTCCTGAGAAAAACAACATCAGCATAGATGGCTCTGTTCTTTCTTGTTTTCTGGCATGAGTTATTGTAGCATGTTAAAAATAATTAAACCACTTTTTCTGAAAAAAATAAGCGCATTATTAAACATCATTTTTCCGATTCCTTTGTTATGAAATTCCATTAATATCCCGAATCAATTGTAAAACACAATCTTTATTATTAGAATCGTAAACCCAATTATTATCGAAGTTTTCGGTTATTTTTTTATTACCGCTATTTCCTATTTCTAGGCTGTGGAATTTGGTTTTGTTTTCTTTGGCGGCAATAATTTGTTTTTTGGTTTGCTCATCAAAATCTGGCATCACGCAATCAGAAACCATAATAATATCTGCTTTTTTATAATCCTCTTTATCCAACATCCTAAGCGCTTCTATCATTGCAGGACTAGCGTCTGTTCCGCCATTAAAACTCATGGAAAGAAAGTCTATTAATTTTTCTAAATTATTTTTTAGGTCTGTCAAGTTAAGCGTTTCAATTGCTGTTGAAAATGATATTAAATAACACTTCCTATTATCTCTGACTGCCTTTTTTAAAAGAGCAAAACATAATGTTTTTGCTACAGTTTCAGAAGGTCCATCCATTGAGGCGCTAGTATCAACACAAATAATAAAAGGACCTTTTGTCTCTTCTTTTACCTTTTGACAGTTTTTTAAAATTTCTTCTTCTTCCCATGAAAGTATTTTTGCCTGATATTCAAAGGTTTGCAGTTTCTTTTCTGTGAATTTTTTATAAAAAAGTAATTCTGTATTTTCATCCGCAAGTAATGCTGCTTCTGCCGGGAGCATACTGCTAATATCATCACTTTCATGTATGCCGACAAGTTCTGCTTTGCTTGCATGCTCTACCTTCCAGTCAGGTTTAATTATTAAATCGGCAAATATCTCTTTTTCATATTCCCTTTCCGCCTGATGCATCCTTCCAAGCATCTCTGCAAGTTCCTGCAGTGGTTTATCTCTTTCTAAAAGTTCAGCATATTCTTTTAAAATATCAAAGTTTACTTTTTGCCAACGGCCCTTGCTCATATCCCATAAACGCCCTAATTCTCCGGTAAAAGGTTCAAGTAATTCTTGAAGTTTTTTAAGTTGTTCTATTTTTTCATAGAGTTCTTCGCAAAATATTTTTCGCTGTTCATCTATAATGCGAAGTTCCCATTTCAGTTTTTCTTGAAAAAGATACCCTTCCCATTTTTCTGTAAATAATTCTTTTACAATATCAAAATTTTTTGGATCATTTTCCAAAGATATACTTTTAATAAATTCTTCATTATATGAATCAACATCGATTTGTTTATAGTTTTCCTTAATAAAAGACGCTGTTGTTTCCCATGTTTCTTCATAAGAATCTTTATTTATTTGTTTAAAGTTTTCTAACAGATTCTGCTCGTTTTCAAAAGGATTTTCGGTTATTAGAATTTGCTTTTTAGTTTTATTCATAAAATCAAGAATATCTCTGGTTATATGTTCTGCAAGAGAAGAATCTTTTATACAGAGTTCTTGCATTACTTTATTTGAAAGTATATTCTCAATAGCCGCAGCAAAATTATCTGTATTTTCATTTGTAAGAACCGCAGAATAACTCTGCTTTTTTTGCAACTGCTTATAAATAGTATTTGCGATTTCTGTTCTCTTTTTCTTATCAGAGATAGAACTAAAATTAATAAATCGATCAAACTTATTATCAGGCATCTAATATAACTTCTTCATCTTTAAGTTTTTTATAATTATTCTGAATTTCTAGTATCTCCAATTTAATTTTTGTTATTTTTTTCTTTGTTGTTGTTATATGGGTTTCAACAATATCAGCAAATTCAGACTTAACAAATAAATTAAAGCGAAGATGCTGCAAATCTTTATCCCGATATTGTTCAAGCTGGTTTTCCATTTCAACAATTTGTTGTAATAAATCTTTTATTTGATTATCCCAAATTTCCTCAAGCTTTATATTTGGCTTCCTTGTGAGTTTTCGTTTATCACCTTGAATCATTGTCTTAAGATTAAATTCTGTATTATCTATAAAAATACTATATTCAGAATCTCCTTTTCTACATAAATAATTATAAGAACCATGTCTAACTTTTTTATAGTAATCATCCCAGTAAAATAAACGTATATCATCATTTTCAATAGATAAATTATTATAATTATTTTTGTTTATAAGATTAACATCATTACCATAATCCGGCGGATTTATAATCTCATAATAATCATCATATATAGGTTCAAGAACAACTACCTCTGTATTTTTTATAAATGTTGTTTCTACATCTATTTCCTTTTTAAATTTTTCAATTTCTTCTTCAATACTTTTAAAATTAATTTCTTTGGTATAACCATATTCTTCTATTGCATCATTAACAAACTCTGAAACGGCTTGTATTTGTTTTTCTTCATTCCAAATACAATGTTTTATTAAAAAACAATCCATAAGATCTGCTTCTGTCCTATCGTTTAAAAACGCGGAAGTACGTATCAGACGTAAAATCTTCCTCCATCTGCGATCAGACACATACAATTTTTCAAGTTGTTTCTGTCCTGCCTGTTCCTGCGCGAGCTGTTGGGCTTCCTGTTCTTTTTCCTCGTTATAAACTTCTATTTTTTTCCTGATTACATTAATAACATTTAATATATTATCCGGAATATTAATTTTATTTATTTCTACATACCATTTTTTATATTCGTCTTTAGTTATACATTCACTTATTTTTTCATCTTTATCAGTATCAATTTCTTTAATTTCCTTATATGGCATCTTTATCATCTCGTTAAACAATTCCGGATTTTCAATACCTGAAACTTCAAGACGTATTAAAAAACGATCCCACAAAGCTTCGAGCCCCCGTCCTTTCGCCGGAAGTTCGTTTGAAGCCGATATAAGAGCTTTCATTGGTACTTTTATTTCTTTATCGCCATTACGGAAAATCTTTTCGTTAATTACGGTAAGCAATGCGTTTTGAATGGAAGGACCGGCTTTCCAAATTTCATCAAGAAAAACAACTTCTGCGGCAGGAAGATAACCTTCGATAACACGTTCATATTTATCTTGTTTAAGCATGGAAATTTTTACAGGTCCGAAAATTTCATCCGGAGTGCTGAAACGGCTCATCAGGTATTCAAAAACTTTGGCATCTTCAAAAGCAAATTTAAGACGGCGTGCTATAAGGCTTTTTGCTACACCCGGAGGTCCAAGTAAAAAAATGCTTTCACCGGCTATAGACGATAACAGAGCAAGTTCTAAAACCTCGTCTTTTTCGATTATACCTTCTTTTAATTTTTTAAGCAGATCGCCGATTTTTTTCTTTACCATGATTAAAATTCTCCTGTATAAATTAATATATTAAACAAATCTTTAAAAGAGAACGATACGATAAATTATGATGCAGCAAACTACGTTTTTACAGCAACTCACCTCTTAGGCAATACATTCCCGTGATGATGCCCGTCTTCCCACTCTTCAGGAAAGTGCAAAGCATTATTAATTATCGATCCGATTTCAATGCTGCCGTTAACATTAAAAGAAACAATGGTTCTGTTATTTTCAGGAGTTCTTGTGTAAGTGCCGCTTATCCGTTTGTTATGTGCTAATTCTGCGTTGAACGTACCGTCTGCTAATAATTGAACGGTCTGAGAACCGTCGCTGTAAATTTCTGCTCCTACTTGTTTTGCATTTTGCCTGTTGCTTGCAAAAATACCAAGAAAAACAGCAACCGCTATTATTAAAATTAAAATACTTATCATTATAATATTCTTTTTTCTGGCTTTTTTAATTGCCTTTTCTTTTCTTTCTTTTTTCGATTTAACCTTTGGCGCACCTTTCGACATAATTTCCTCCTATTTTCTACACATCCAAATTACTAACCAATAAAGCGTTTTCCTCAATAAACTCTCGTCTTGGTCCTACAACTTCTCCCATTAAAGTGGTAATAATTCTTTCCGCTTCAACATCATCATCAAGATGTACTTGAATGATGTTTCGTTTATTCACGTCCATTGTAGTGTCGCATAACTGATCGGAATTCATTTCACCTAACCCTTTGTAACGCTGAACGACAACTTTTTCCGCATCTTTGCCCGACTCGGCAATGATGCGATCCTTTTCCGCATCATCATAAGCATAAAAAGATTTTCTGTCGTAACTGACTCTGTAAAGAGGCGGCATGGCAAGATAGACGTGTCCTTTTTCAATAAGAGGTGTCATATAACGATAGAAGAACGTTAAGAGCAAGGTGCGGATGTGCGAACCATCAACATCGGCATCTGCCATGATAATGATTTTATGATAACGGATTTTTGAAACATCAAAATTATTGCCGCAACCCGCTCCTATGCTTGCAATAATGGGCTGAAGCTTTTCATTTGTTATAACTTTTTCGATACGCTGTTTTTCAACATTGAGCATTTTTCCCCAAAGCGGAAGTATCGCCTGATAACGGCGGTCACGTCCGCCTTTTGCAGTGCCTCCCGCAGAGTCTCCCTCTACGATGAATAATTCGCACTTTTCAGGGTCTTTTTCAGAACAATCTGCAAGTTTGCCGGGCAAACCCGCGCTGTCCATTGCATTTTTACGGCGTGTCGCATCACGCGCTTGACGTGCGGCGATACGCGCCTTTGCGGCTAACACGGATTTTTCTAATATGTTGTTGATAACATCAGGATGCTGATCAAAATAAAGTTCCAGCTGCTCGTTCACTAAAGACTCGACTATCCCCTTTACTTCGGAGTTACCCAATTTGCCTTTGGTTTGCCCTTCAAACTGCGGATTCGGCACTTTGACAGAAAGAACTGCAGTAAGCCCTTCGCGCACATCGTCGCCGGAAAGAGTTTCGTCTAACTTTTTTGAGTGTTTTGATTTTTTAAGAAATTCGTTCAATGTGCGGGTAAGCGCGGATTTAAAACCGCCAAGATGAGTGCCGCCTTCGCGTGTGTTAATGTCATTTACAAAAGAGAACATTATCTCATTAAAACCGTCATTGTATTGAATACCGACTTCTACTTCTATTTCACCGCCGGCACCGTCATCACGAGTGCCGCTAAGAAAAACCGGCTCTTTGTATAACACTGTTTTATTTTGATTCAAATACTCGACAAAACTTTTCACGCCGCCTTCAAACATAAAATCGTGAACTTTAGGCGTAGAAAGCCTTTCATCACGGATAGTGATTTTTAACCCTTTGTTAAGAAATGCGAGCTCGCGCAAACGGTTAGAGAGAGCGTCAAAATTATGCGTTGTAGTTTCAAAAATGGAAGTATCAGCTTTCCAGCGGATCACTGTCCCTTTGCGGTCAGGTGCAGAAGGGTAAGGCAAATTTGATGCGGGAATTTCTTTCGCAGGACCTTGCGAAATTCCTGCTTTATACTGCTGAGTGTGAATTTTCCCGTCAATATGAACAAACGCTTCGCACCATTCGGAAAGAGCGTTCACGACAGAAACACCGACACCATGCAAACCGCCTGAAACCTTATACGACTTTTTATCGAATTTTCCGCCGGCATGAAGCCTCGTCATTACCAATTCAAGGGCGCTGACCTTTTCGGTGGGGTGAATATCAACAGGGATTCCCCTTCCGTTATCCTCGACACGGACAACATCGTTGCCTTCCAAAACCACCGTAATATTTGTACAAAAACCCTGCATTGCTTCGTCAACAGAGTTATCAACAACTTCAAAAACAAGGTGATGAAGCCCGTCTATGCCTGTTGTTCCTATGTACATACCGGGTCGGGTACGGACAGCTTCCAAACCTTTTAAAACAGTTATATTTTTAGCTGAGTAATTATTATCTGTGCTCATTAGTTTAGTATACAGTTTTTATATAAGAGGGTAAAGAGAACGGACGGTGTGTCCGAAAAATCCGGAGTCATATTCCATTTTAAACGGAGTAAAGAAAATGTTTATAAAATTTAAATAAAAAATCAGTCTTTTTTTATAATTTTTTGTCAAAAAAATTGTTTTTGAAAGAAAAAACATCATTTTAATAAATTAATAAAAACTTAAATTTTTCCTATTGACATTTAAAACTATTATCCGTTATATTTACTTTCTGTGGTACGAGGTATACCCTCTGTAATTCTACGGTGCATAACTTGTGGATAAAGTAGGGGAAAAATCGTTAAATCACGTTTATAAAAAGAGAGGAATCAAGATATCTAAAACAAAGATATCGGGTATGAGCTAATTACTTATGGTATAAGGACTTAGCGTGATTCACTGTTCAGGTATTAAGTAAAATTTATAAATTTTTATACAAATTTTACTTAAATGCTTATACTATTAACATTGTTCATTGTGGATAACTTGTAGAAAACCTTAGGTGGCAAGTTGCAAAGCGTCCGTTTTTGTAGTATCTTTCTCTTTTTTTTGCCGGATAAAAATTACATTACAATTGGAGGAAAAACACCGTAAAAAGGGTTTATAAATAAATGGCTGATTTGGATTATGAAGGTTTCTGGAAAGAAGCCTTGGTCCAACTGCAGAATGACCTACGGGAGGAGGAATTCAGCGGCTGGTTTTCAGAGTTGAAATACCTGCGACACCGTGAAGAGTCTGGAGCAAACAAAGTTTGCAGCCTCATAATAGGTGTTCCCTCTTCTTTTCATCAAAAAACGATAGAAACCCGTTACATAGAAAAAATAAAATTAAAAATTAAAGCCGTTTCCGGCAGGGAAATTGCTGTAGAAACAGAAATTTTCAAAATATCACCGGAAGAAAAAGAAAACAAACCAGTTAGTATTACTGCCCAACCATTACCTTTAAAAGAAGAATCCTCTGCTTCAATGCCGATTACAACTTCCGTTGGTATAATAAAAGAAAAAAAAGTAAAACACCCTCAAATGCGGGACGATTTTACTTTTGAAAGATATATAATCGGAGAAAATAATAGTTTTGCGGCAAATGCTGCAATAGCAATCAGTAAAAATCCCGGAAAAGCTTATAACCCGTTTTTGATCTTCGGCGGTGTAGGGCAAGGAAAAACCCATCTGATGCAGGCAATAGGCAATTATATACATGAAAATTCTGATAACAAAGTAATTTTTGTAACATCAGAAGAATTTTTAAATGAATATCTTGAAGGTATAGCACAGGGAAAAATGAATGTTTTTAAAAATAAATTTCGTTATACAGATGTTCTTTTAATTGACGATATTCAATTTTTTCAAAAAAAACACGGTATTCAGGAAGAACTTTTTCATACATTTAACGCGCTTGCAAATGCAAAAAAACAATTGGTATTTACTTGCGACAGACCGCCGTCAGAATTAAAAGAATTTTCTGAAAGACTTATTTCCCGCATTGAACAAGGAGTAAGAGCGGATTTAGCTCCTCCCAGATACGAAGAAAGATGCGCTATTTTAAAAGCAACAGCAAAAAGCAGAAATATCGAAATTTCCGATGATATAATTAATTTTATTGGAGAAAATATTTCGTCAAATGTAAGAGATTTAGTATCTTCTTTAAATATACTTATTGCTTACACCGAATTAATGGGAAAACCTATAACATTGGAAATAGCTCAGCAAAGGTTAAAAGATACTTTTAATGCATCAAGAAATACAAATTTACTTATGGATAATATTATAAGGGTTGTAGCGGAAAATTACGGACTTACCCCTAACGATTTAAAAGGCAAAAAAAGAACCCAAAATATATCCTTTGCCCGCCAGATTGCAATGTATATAGGCAAAGGAATGACAGAATATTCAACAACAGAGATAGGAAAGGACTTTGGAGGAAGAGATCATACTACTGTAATGCACTCGGTAGAAAAAATAAGAAATTTACTTATTACAGACCCTGCTTTAGAATCAAATATTGAAAAACTAATAAGGGCTATAAAAGAATTCAGTGCAAAAATGTGAAAAACATGATACTATGTTGTGGATAAGTTTATGCTTGTGGAAAGTATGGTAAAAGTCTTATAATTATCCAGCATTTATTAAACTTGTAAGTGTACATAGGATAATGAATTAGATATGTTTTACACATTTACAGCGGCTTATTATTATTGTTGTTATTAATATATAAAATTTAATATTAATAAGGAGAAGAAAAAATGAAGTTTACATGCAATAAAGAGGTACTTTTAAAAGAGATTTCCATAGCACAGGAAATTATATCTTCAAAGAATGCAATTCTAATATTATCTAATATTTATTTGGAAGCTGTTAATAATAAACTTATTATTAAAGCAAAAGATATTAAAGTAAATTTTCAAACAGAAGTTCCTGTAAATGTGATTGAAGAAGGAGCTACAACTGTTTATGCAGATAAATTTTTAGGTATTCTTTCTACTTTTCCTTATGATGAAATAGAATTTAATCAAAATGTAAATGTTGCCATTGTAAAACCGGTAACACAAAAAAAACCAGAATATAAATTAAAAAGTATTGCTTCCGATAAATTTCCCGAATTACCTGTTTCTTCAGAACCTTTTTTTGAAATGCCTATAAAAGATTTCAGAGAAATGATACAACAAAGTGTTTTTGCAGTTTCCGATGATGAGACACGTTTTTTTATGAACGGAGTTTACATGGAAAAAAGCGAAGATAAAATTATAATGGTAGCAACTGACGGAAGAAGACTTGCTTTTATATCAAAACCTGCAAATAAAATAAATGATTTTCCCGGAATAATTATTCCTCCTAAAATTTTAAATACAATTTTAAAAAGATCAGGAGATGAAGGACTTGTAAGTATTTCTATCAGTGACAAAATAATTTTTATTAATTTTGCATCATATCAATTTTCTTCGTTATTGATAGAGGGAATGTTTCCAAATTATAAAAAAGTTATTCCGGAAAGTCAGGAATTTTCTCTTTCTGTAAGAAGAGACGAAATGCTGGATACTCTTCGGCGCGTATCGCTCATGGTAGAGAAAAAATCTCATCGAATTTATCTTGGAATATCATCAGGCAAAATGTCAGTCTTTTCTGAAGAGAGCGAACTTGGAACGGTAGAAGATGAAATTCCTTGCAAATATGACGGCGAAGATGTGACAATCGCGCTTAATTACCGGTATTTGGAAGAACCTTTTAAAATAATAACCGATGAGGAAATTCGAATACGTTTTAATAGTGCGGTAAAAGCCATAACGATAGAACCTGTTGAGAAAAAAGATTTTTTCCACATCGTTATGCCCATGCAATCTTGATTGCAGCAATTTTAATTGCCGCAATCATAAATAGCGATAAAACTTTTAAATGTTTTTTTCGTCTTTACGGACAGCATCTTTCAGAAACCTTGAAGATACGGAATTTTTCACAGGTGCAAAAGATGTATTTTTAATTGGAGAAAACGGTCAAGGCAAGTCTAATTTTTTAGAGGCTTTATATTTTTGCGCCTATGCTTCGTCTTTCCGCACAGCCCGCGACAGCGAATTAGCACGTAACGGAGAAAAAGATTTTTCCGCAAAAGTAAATATTTCCCAATCTGTTAACGATGAAATACTAATCAAATTTGAAAAAGGAAAAAAAGCAATATTCATAAACGGCAAACACACAGAAGACAGAAAAGAACTCCTTTCTATTGCACCTTGCATTGTATTTTGCCATGAAGACATGGAATTTGTAAACGGCACTCCTGAACGAAGGCGGTGGTTTTTTGATCAAACATTAAGCCTTTATGACCCTGTCTATTTGGAAGACCTGCGCCGATATAAACGCATTTTAAAATCGCGTAACACATTATTAAGAGATTATGCTCAGAAAAAAACAACAGGCAGCATAGAATCCGTTTTAGATGCCTTAGATCCGCAATTTGCAATGTACGGACTTAAACTGATAGAAAAAAGGGAAAAAGCAGTGAAGGAATTTTCTGATATTTTCTCCACGCTCTATGAAGAAGTTTCCGGTATTTCCGGAATTACGGTACAATATTCTCAATCATGGAAAGGCGGCACAACAGAAAACGATATTCTTTCCCTCCTGCAGCAGCGGCGTGCAGGGGACATGGCAACAGGACAATCTCTCTGCGGACCGCACCGAGACCGCTACACATTTGCACATAACGGAACAGATTTTACAATAAAGGCATCAACCGGTCAGAGAAGACTCTTAGCATTATTATTAAGAGCCGCACAAGCCCGCCGTTTTTCAACGATGACAGGGCTCAACCCGCTCTTATTACTCGATGATGTCCTTCTTGAAATGGACGGTGAAAAAAGACGCAGATTTTTATCAGTACTGCCGTGCTATGATCAGGCTTTTTATACATTCTTACCTGAAGAACCTTATCAACGCTATCAAAAAGAAGATACATTGGTTTATACAGTTCAAGGAGGAAAACTAATACATTAACGATAATAGCTATCTGTCTTTTTCTTTAGATAACAGTTCTTTTAATAAAGTTATTTCTGCTGCTTGCTCATCAATTACTGCTTGTAATTTTTCTCGTTCTTCTTTTCTTGCTACTTCTCCTGCATGGTGAAGAGCAGAGGCTTCATTGACGCTGGCTAAAAAAAGCAGACGCTCCAGCTCGCGTAATTCAGGAGATACGGAAATTTCATCGTAGGCGTTTATTGCTTCTTCCATAACGGATACCTCCATCGATTTTATTTTATCTAATTCTTCCCTTGTCTCTGCTTTGAATAACGACAGCCATAATAATAACATATTATCAGAGGTTATGTCATCTGGTAGTTTTTTCAATTCAAAAAATGAAAAATCATTTTTTCCGATAACAGTTCATGTCTTGTTGTTTCCAGAGGCTTGAATTCCGAATGAAATTCCTTGCAATCAAATTGATTGAAATTAATTATACTGATTATTATGGTATGCGGTAATTTTATATATTTCCCGCCTTTTTTCAAATCTGATGAATAAATTTTCGCCCAATGAAACATTGCTCTTTCCGGGAAGTCTCCCTCGTTCTGGACTTGTATTTCCAGGTTAACCCGCCGGCTGTTTACTATCATGTTAATGTCAAGGCGGCAGAATTTGCTTCCCATCGCTTCAGGCGGCATTTCAGGGTTTGTGATTACAAATTTCTCAATACTTTCAAGGCGGATGCTTAACAATTCAGATACGAGCTGTTTTAAAAGGTTTGGATATCTTACGAACAGCATTTTAAAAAGAGTGTCGTTTTTGAATGTGTATTCAAGTTTTTTCATTTTTCATATTCTCCGAGATATAGATTAAAAAGCGAAAATAGATCGCTCCCTGTAACTTTTTAAAACTAAAAAGTTACAGCTATATATGGGTTGCAGATGCACGGCGCTTGACCGAAATTGAAAAAAATATAAGGATCATGTTATTTTATTTAATTTGCACTTATCTATAATTAATCCTTATGTTATGCTTAATTTATGAAAAAAGCCGCAGATGTACTTTCAATCCTCTTTGACGAACAATTTATAAAAAAAGCGCAATGTTACACAAATATTTTTGATACATGGGCAGAAATAACTGCTAAAAACGGAATTGCTGAGGCTGCAGATCATTCAAGAATAAAACAATTAGAAAAAGGAATTTTGTTAGTCGAAATGGATCATCCGGGCTGGAAACAAATTCTTCAAACAAAAAAAGATGATTTATTAAAAGATTATCAGCTTCGTTTTCCGGAGATGGAAATAAAAAGCCTTTCCCTTATTCTTGGAAAAAACCCGGCTGATTTTAAAAACAACTCTGATCAAACTCAAATTATGCAAAACGAATTGTCAGAAGAAAAAAAGACAGAAACACCGGAATACCTGCAGTCAAAAGAAATATCTTTTGAGGTTAATGAATCAGAAATAGATTATTCCTCTATCAAAGATGAAGAGTTAAGGAATAAATTAATTAAATTGGGACAAATAATAGCAGACAGGGAAAAAGGCATATCTTGACGAATAACAATAGTAGTGAAATAATAATTATTGGAGGAAATCAATGAAAAGAAAATTAATTTTAAGTTTAATATTGATTATCATCTTTGTTCAAAATATAAATAGCCAGCAGAATTTTTCTTTAGGCGATTTATATACAGAAACAAGTTTCACAATGTCAATGCCTGCAGGCTGGAGAACAGTCGATTTTAATCAGAAGTATTTAATGATTATAGGACAGGAAGTTGGCGGGCTTACTCCGAATATCGGTTTTGGTGATGAAGCATATGCGGGAACCATTTCTGACTATATCAATATTTTAATTGATTCTTTTCCGATTTATTTTACAGATTTTGTTTTAGTAAACAGATCGAATATAACTACAAATGCTGGTATAACAGGCGAGCGTATTACTTATCAGGCGACAATGGGTCAAATAAGAATAAGACAAATCATGTATGTTTTACCTAACAAACAGAAAACCGCTGTTATGTGTATCAGTTGTACAGCCCCGATAAACAGTGGTGAAACATTAGATGCAGTATTTGAAGCATCAGTAAAAACTTTTCTCTGGTTAAAATAGTTTCACTTTTTTATTTGATAGTCCCCCTTTTGACTAAAATCAATAAAAAATGTAGAATGAATAAGCTAATAATAAAATAACCGCGCCTCCTGATCAGTATTTTTAGGAATAAAGGTGCGCTTTACAAAGGATATACACAGTGGCGAAAGATAAAGATGAATTACCCTTAGAAGGCAACCCTGACAACGACCCTAAAGGCAAAATAATTCCGATTGCAATAGAAGACGAAGTACAGACCGATTACCTGAATTATGCCATGTCGGTAATTGTAAGCCGTGCCCTGCCTGATGTGCGGGACGGGTTAAAACCTGTACATAGACGGCTGCTTTTCGCTATGGACGAGCTCGGTTTAAGACCGGGAGCTGCTACAAAAAAGAGCGCGCGCATAGTCGGCGATACAATGGGTAAATACCATCCTCACGGCGACTTGTCTCTTTATGACGCTTTAGTGCGCATGGCGCAGGATTTTTCACTCCGCTACCCGCTTATTAACGGTCAGGGCAACTTCGGCTCAATAGACGATGACCCGCCGGCTGCAATGCGTTACACCGAAGCAAAACTCTCCAAAATCGGGGATGAAATGCTTCAAGACCTCCACAAGGAGACGGTGGACTTTGTCCCTAATTTTGATGAATCCGAAGTAGAGCCGACTATACTCCCCTCCGCCGTCCCCAACCTGCTGATAAACGGCTCAAGCGGGATTGCTGTCGGTATGGCGACAAATATGGCGCCTCACAACCTCGGTGAAATATGCGACGCAATCTGCGCTCTTATCGACAACCCCGATGCAACCAACGAAGACCTAATGCGCTATGTGCAAGGTCCGGACTTCCCGACAGGCGGTGTAATCTTCGGGCGCAAAGGCATCAAAGAGGCATATAAAACAGGGCGCGGAAAATTGCTTGTTCGCGGAAAATTCAATGTCGAAACAACAAAACAAGGCAAGGAAAAAATCATCTTTACCGAAATCCCCTACAATGTGAATAAAGCGCTCCTGCTTGAAAGAATCGGTCAATTGATGCGGGATAAGGTAATCGACGGTATTTCAAACGCCAATGATGAATCAGACCGCGACGGTATCCGTGTTGTCATCGAATTAAAGAAAGGCGCGATACTAAAAGTCATTTTAAACCAGCTTTTTTCAAATACACAGCTTCAAACCACTTTCGGTATCATCAATTTAGCGCTTGTTAACGGCAAGCCGCAGCTACTCACATTGAGAGAATTAGTCCACTATTTTGTCGAACATCGTGTCGATGTGGTAACACGCCGTACCCGTTACGATTTACGCAAGGCAGAAGAACGCGCCCACATTGTCGAAGGGCTGCTTATCGCTCTTGCAAATATTGACGAAGTAATCGCCGTCATCAAGGCAAGCCGCGATGTAGCGACTGCACGCCTGAAACTGCAGGAACGCTTCCTGCTCTCAGAAGCGCAGTCAGAAGCGATAGTTGAAATGCGTTTAGGGCGCTTAACCAGCCTTGAAGTGGAAAAATTAAAGGATGAACTCAATGAATTAAAAACACGCATCGCCTACTATAAATCCCTTCTTGCAGACGGGAAAAAATTGCGCGGTGTTATCAAAGACGAAACACGCGAAATAGCGGAAAAATTCGGTGACAAACGCCGCACCGCGATTGTTGCAGGCGAAGTGGAAAACATCAACATAGAAGACCTGATTAAAAAAGAAGAAATGATGATCCTCATTTCAAATCTCGGTTATGTAAAGCGAGTCCCTGTTTCCGCATATAAAAATCAAGGCAGAGGCGGCAAGGGTATGCAAAGCGCGAAACTCACAGAAGACGATTTTGTTGAACAGATTTTCGTTGCATCTACCCATGAGTACATAATGTTCATTACAAGCGCAGGCAAAGCATACTGGATGAAAGTTCACGAATTACCGGAAGGCAGCCGCACCAGCAAAGGATCACACATCAAGAGCTTGCTTACGGTTTCTCCTAACGAAGATATTACCGCGATAGTCTCTCTAAAAGATTTCAGCGACAACGAATACCTGTTCATGGGGACAGCACGTGCTGTTGTTAAAAAAGTTAAAACAAGCGAATTCGTCAACGCTAAAACAAGGGGCATAGTAGCAATAAACCTTGATGAAGGTGATAAGTTAGTCAGTGCTCTTTTAACAAACGGCAGCGACGAAGTCGTGCTTATCTCCCGCAGAGGGCAGGCGCTGCGCACACACGAAGATAACGTCCGCGCAATGGGGCGCTCCTCGCGCGGCATAACAGGGATGAAACTTTCAAAAAGCGACGAATTAACAGGTCTTATGCGTGCCGATTCATCGGAAGGCAAACCCCCTGAAAAAGTAGAAAAAATGCTAATCATTTCTGAATACGGCTTTGGAAAACGTGTCGATTTCAGCGAATTTACCCCTCACGGGCGAGGCACAGGCGGTCAGAAAATATACACCGTATCTGAAAAAACCGGCGATATAGTAGGTTGTGTCAGCGTTTTAGATAATGACGACATAATGTGCATCACAAGTCAAGGCAAGTCGATAAAATTAAAAGTAAGCGATATCCGTGTAATGGGACGTTCTGCACAAGGTGTACGCATACTCAGTATCGATAAACCCGATTTTGTAATCGGTTTAGACAGAATTATTAAAGAAGACGAAGCATCATCACCGCTTCTGGCAGATGCAAACTCTGGAACGGTTAAAACAGAAGAAGAAGCAGCAACACAAACATCATCACAAGACCTCCCTTTTCAAGATGACTAAGAAAGAATAGTTGTTGATTTTTTGCTGTCTATATTGGATAATTTTTACAAGGAGTGAAAATGAAAATATTAATGTCACTTATTTTAACCGCTTGTTTAATGGGTTGTGTCAGCACGCCTGCTGCTGCCCCTAATCCTGTTAATATGAATAATTTTGCAGACGGCGCAGGAAAAGACTGGAAGTTACTTGAAATTTCCATAGAAAGCGCATTTAACAGAGAGATAGTATTTGATCGGAAAACCTTAGTAAAAGAAGGTTCCGGAGAAATATTTACTATGAAATTTGATGCAGAAATGATCAGCGGGGTTGCCGCTCCAAACCGCTACTCCGGTCCGTACACACTTGGAGAAAACCGTGCTATCACATTAACAGCACCGATGCGCTCAACATTGATGGCGTCTCTTTTTCAACCGGAGAAATTACCGGAACACGAATTTTTTGGATACATGCAAAATATTTACGAATGGAGACCAGCCAACGGAAATCTGGAATTTTTATCCAAAACCGAAAACGGCCGCGAAGTACGTATTATATTCGGTCAATAGATTTTAATTCTTGTCTTACGAATGAACAACCATTTTCTCGCAAAATCTCACGTACTCTTTTTTCGTATTCTGCGCCTTTGTGATAAAATATAAATATGGATACAAATTTAATCCGGCAATCTATTCTCTCCTTTGCCGAAGCGGCATTTTCCCGATCCGGCGGACCGGGCGGGCAGAATGTGAACAAAGTGAATACTAAAGTAACACTGCGGTTAAATTTGATAGATTTAGCCGGTCTCTCGGAAACTGAAATGGAGCGGTTAAAAACACTACTTAATAACCGGATTTCCGGAGACGGCGAAATTGTTATTACTTCAGATGAAGAGCGATCCCAGAAGGTCAATCTGGAGAGGGCTTATTTCCGCATGGAAGCATTGATTACCTCAGCGGCGAAACTTCCTAAACAGAGACGACCCACAAAACCGAGCAAAGCGGCTAGGGAAAAGCGTCTACAGGCGAAAAAACATCAATCTAAGAAAAAAGCGGAAAGAACAGGGAAAAATGTTTCACGTGAAACATTTTAAATAATCTTTAAATCTAACATAGTAAATCATGGATAAAGAAACGGAAAAGACCGAAGAAATTCAACCCGAAGCAAAACCGCTATGTTCCGGTATTTTCTGGGTGATTTCAGATTATTCTGACTTAAGCGAATCTAAACTTTTAATGTTCAAAATTCCATGTGATTCTAACGGAAATCCAGATAATACTCATTCTATAGAATTAAACTCAAAAAGCGGAAATACATATAATCACAAAAAATTATGGGAGAGCGAGGTTAAAAATAATAATGAACACCGACCTTACAACAAAAAAGATTATAATTACTACCCAAGAGGCAGGGTCGAAATTTCTAATAATCGGGTTGTAATCTATTTAAACCCCCATATCAATGAGCCGGATTTTATTAATTTGATAAAACATGAATTCGGTTTATCTGCTTGTAATATTTCTGAAGTCCGTATAATTGCTGACGGGTCTGAGCATTATTGGTGTTTTTTAGATTAACATTTATAAACGCAATATTGAATAAATGATTTTCCTTCCTCGAGGGTTCCATGCTACAGAAGTTTTTATAACATCAAATAAAGTCTTTTCTTTATAACTTGCAAGGGACTTGATCACAATAACTCATGAAGAAGGTATAGAACTAAATGAGGTAAAGAGCGGAAATATCGAGTAAAACAGAATACGCAAGAGCTGTAAATCCTCTTTTAGCCGGTGTGTTAAAAGATTATGAAATTATGAGCAAATCAAGCGCGGCGCACACTTCTCAAGTTTATAAACAAACTATAAACAGATTCGTTAATGATTTAATGGTTAGCGGAGAGGAAAACGCGCCAAGCATGATGCGTAAAGCTATTAGAGAGTTAACAAACGAAGGCATCTCTTTTGTCGACTACGATTCAGGTCGGACTATGCGAATGGACACTGCGGTAAGAACAGCGTTTATGAATGAGATGACTAATATAGTACAGGAAGTGCAACACAAATTAGCAGATGAAATAGGCATGGACGGCGTTGAAATAACTGTAGAGTACGCGTCGGCAGAAGATCACGCCGATGTGCAGGGGAGAGTGTTCACAAACGAAGAATACGAAAAATTACAAAACTTGGAAGTAGCAACCGACATAGACGGTAATCAAGTACATATAAGTAGTAATAGACCAATCGGTATGTGGAACTGCCGTCATTTATATTTTGGAGTGTTGATCGGTATAAGCGAACCTTCAATGAGCAAGAGGGAACTAGAATTTATTAAAGGCGAAAATGAGGCAGGTTTTACTTTTAACGGCAAACACATGAGTCTATATGAAGGGGAGCAATTACAAAGACGGCTAGAGGCTGAAATACGAAGACAGAAAGAAACGTCTAATCTATACAAACAGGTAAAAGGCGATAATCCAGAATTTGTCAAAGATTATAAAGAAAGTGTAAGGCGTACTTTAGGTCTGCAAATGGGATATGCAAAACTAGGAAAAGCCCTAGAGCCTCATGCTATCCGCACAAAGTGGGATCGCTCTTTTGTAATAAGAGATAAACAAGGCAATGTTCCAATGGTTTTACAAGGGGCGTTATCGGATAGACAAATAGCAGAGAGGAAAAACCTTGCAGACAGACTTGCAAATCCAGTAAACTCTAATATTTCATGGGCGAGCATGGAGAGTGTACGATCGTCATTTACAACAATTACTTTGCCGCCAAACATAGATAATATATTTATAGACAAATCAAGGTTGGTATATAAAACGGATAAACACAGAATTGACGAAGAAGCAAAAATATATAAAGAAGTAATACAAGTAAAGCCATTTACTGATATAGGAAATACAATGTATTTGTCAAATGTATCTCCTAATTATGGGGAAACAGCAGTTGACGGTATTATAAACGGCTGGAATAAAACTGAACTTAAAACAATAGCTGGTAGTAAATACAAAGTTTGGGATAGATATAGATATGCTGTTATTGATCAAGGAGCTAATAATGTATTTTTGAAAATAGATAATCCAAAAATATCAATCAATGATGTAAAACACCAAATAAGACTAGTATTAAATTTAGATAAACTTGCTGAAGCTAGACCTAATTATGTTGGTAGGATAATTGTATATCTAACAGATACAAGAGAGTTGTATTTTTTCAATACAATGGATTTAAAATAAAAATCCCCGGATTTAAAATAAAAATCCCCGCCTTGCGGCAGGGCTAAGTATCCGGGACTGCCTAAAACATAACCCCCGATGATATATATAATATACACTATTTTTTAGGTTTTGTCAATTGATTTCTGGTGATTCTTGGTCTAATCCTTCTTCCCCCTCAAATATTGTTTCCCTCTTAAACTAACTAGATAATCAAAGACATGGAAAGAAAAGCAATTTTACAGATGATAGGTCTGTTAAAACCAAAATTCTATAAAGACGGCAATGCTTGGTGTTTCCGTTTTGGCGAAGATATAGCGAGCGGTGTATGCGGTTTTGGGGATACTCCCTATGAGGCAGCTAGAGCGTTTTATAAGAATTTCATGTCTGAACAAATAAAAATTGTTTCACTGACTTAAACTTTCCGCTCTCCGTACTTGCTCTTTAAGCGAGTGTGTATAAAAGTGCCTTTTGAAGACGCTGCCATTAATTCCCTATAAATAGATTCGGGAATATTCCATTGGTATCTATACCCATTATGGAAAATGACTTCCAAAACGCCGTTTTCATAAGCAATAGAGCTTACGTTTGAAGATGATACTGGTATGTGGTTCATAGTTTATTATCGGCAAGAAAAGTGTCAGGTCGGTTTCTTTTTGGGCTTTTCAAGCGGTTTTTTTCTGGGTCTACCCCTAGATGGAGAATTTAACATTATCTCATAGGTAGTTTCATCATATAGAGCCTCTTTTGTTATTGGCTTTATTAGGTATTTTAAAGCCGAAATTTTATAAAGACGGCAACGCACGGTGTTTTTGTATTGTAAATATACCAAATATCTAAATAAACTAAGTATTTATCAACAAAATAGTCCTCTGCTAATTCTTGTACTAAAAAAAGATTAGTTGTTCATATAATCCATTCATATTTTTAATTGATTGAACAAGTAATCTCTGTCAATTTATCAAGATAAGCGGCAGGAATTTCAATAATTTTTTTACGTGATTTTTCTCCCTTTAATAAAACGACATCGCGTTTTGCACAGCCTAATGTTTCTGATAAAAATTCGCAAAGACATGCGTTTGCTTTACCGTCTTCCGGTGCGGCGACAATTCGTATACATAAGTGATTATCTCTGATAGATGTGATTTCGTTTTTTGATGCGCCGGGAAAAGCTTTTATCGCTATGCGAATTATTTCACCTGTAACGCTAAACCATTTTTGCATGGCAGATTAATTAATAACGATTATCAAATACACGTGTTGATTTTTTCTCGCTGCGCGGCAGTTCGCCCATGCCGACCGCTTTTGCTTTCGGTGTTAGACCTATTTTTTGCTTGAACTCATGTTCAACGGTTTTTTCCAGTTTGTGAGATAATTCGCCCATTTCAACTTTTGTTTCAAAGAATAGGGTGAGTATATCCTTGCCGTTCAGGTGATCTATCATAATTTGGTATTCGCTGCTTACACCGTCGATTGTAGCGAGTAATTCATCTACACGGCTTGGATAAAGAATTACGCCGTGTACTTTGACCATGTCGTCAGAGCGGCCTATCAATGTGGCGATGCGCGGATAATTAAGACCGCATTCACATTTTCCGGGAACAAATTTTGTAAGGTCATGGGTGCGGTAACGGATAAGCGGTGCGCCTTCCTTTACTAAAGTTGTGATTACAAGTTCGCCTGTTTCACCGTCAGGTACAAGCATTCCGGTTTTAGGATCGATGATCTCGCAGTATAGGTAATCTGTCCACATATGCATGGCATCTTGCAGCTGGCAGTTAATGCCGATTCCAGGACCGTAAATTTCTGTCAAACCGTAGATATCGTATAATTCAACGCCAAGTTCGCCTGCAATTCTTTTGCGCATTTTTTCACCCCAGCGCTCGGAGCCTATTACGCCTTTTTTAAGGTGAATCTTGTCGCGGACACCTCTTTTTTCAATTTCTTCTGCCAACAAGAGCGCGTAAGATGATGTCGCGCAAATAACTGTTGATTGCAGATCAATCATCATCTTGATTTGTTTGTCTGTATTGCCCGGTCCCATCGGGATTGCAAGCGCGCCGAGCAATTCCGCTCCTGCTTGAAAACCGATTCCTGCTGTCCATAAACCGTATCCCGGTGTAATGTGAATGCGGTCTTGTTTTGTGCAGCCCGCAGTTTCATAACAACGCTTGAACATAGTCGCCCAATCATCAACATCCCTTTTTGTGTAGGGGATAATAACCGGCGTGCCTGTTGTTCCGGAAGATGAATGAATACGGACGATTTTTTCATCGGGGACTGCCTGAAGCCCCAGCGGATATGCATCCCGAAGATCTTCTTTGTCGGTAAACGGAAGCTTGATAAAATCATCTTTGGATTTTATATCCTCAACATTAATTTGTGCAAAATGATGCTGATAAAAAGAGCTCTTCATTGCATGCCGAATGGAATTTTTTATAAGATCTAACGTGACGGTTTCCATTTTATACTCCCAAAATTAATAGAGTTTTTGGATCTAATTTCATTGCTATTGATTTTGAAATTATAGAATTTCTGTCTTTGGAAATTGACAGTTCAACATGATCGGATTTTGGCTGAAGAACGATAACAATATCGATCTTATCTGCAAACGAACCTAATACGACAGGGATGTTTTCTTTATCATACTGCGTGCCGGAATCTCCGTCTGCAACAGAGCAACTGTACCAAACGCTGACTCCCAATTCTGTGGCGAAATCTTTAACTTTTGAGATACGTTCGTTGTCTGTGTTTGTAAAATCAAAGCCGTCAATGATGATAGAATCGGCTTTAAAGCCTCCTTCGATGATCATTGCACGAAGGCTTCTTAAAATTTGATCTATTGTGACACCGTCCTGATTAAAATTCATTTGCACACGGTTTTTTACAAGGTCGTTTTTAATTTCCGCTGCGTTTTCCAGATTTTTTTTATTAATTAATTCGTTAAAAATATCTTCATACCATAACGGTACATAATGAGTATGCTTTGTAAAAGATACGTGTATAACTTTTTTGTTGTGCAGCAATTTATCCAATGCCAGCTGTACAAGCACCGATGTTTTCCCCACTCCGTTAGGTGAAGCGATGATGCCGATCTCGCCGGCTTTTAATCCGCCGTTAATTGATTGTTCAAAAATACGGATGGGGCTTCTTTGTATCAATTCACTTAAAACCATTTTCTCTCCTACCTTTCTTTTTTCTTTTTATCTTCCGCTTCTTTTATTAATGCTTCAGAAATACTCTGCGGTACTTTTGCATATTTTTCAAACTCCATTGTAAACTCTGCTTTACCCTGAGTAAGTGAGCGCAATGTTGTGGAGTAACCGAACATTTCGCTTAACGGAACTTCAGCTTCAACACGTGAAAAATGCCCGTCTTCTACAGACGAAGCTATTATACCGCGTCTTTGATTGATCGACCCGAAAATGTTTCCTTGAAATTCTGTCGGACCTTCAACTACAACTTTCATAATCGGTTCGAGTATACAAGGTTTTGCTTTGCTGTACGCTTCGCGGAAAGCGCCGAGCGCTGCAGATTGGAAAGCGATATCAGATGAATCGACAGGATGACTTTGCCCGTCATTGATGACGCATCGAATATTGACAATGGGGAAACCTATCAAACTGCCTTTTTTGATCGCCTCTTTAAAACCTTTGTCGCAGCTTGGCACATACTCAGTGGGGATAGTCCCGCCCTTGATCATGTCAACAAATTCGTAATCGCCGTCCGTAAACGGTTCCATGAAACCTGCCACGCGCCCGAATTGCCCCGCGCCGCCTGTTTGTTTTTTGTGCGTATAATTGTAATCCGCTCTTTGAGTGATCGTTTCGCGGTACGCAACCTGCGGCATTCCTGTATCAACTTCGCATTTATATTCCCGCTTCATTCTTTCTATATAAACTTCAAGATGAAGCTCGCCCATTCCTTTTATGATAGTTTGATTTGATTCAGGATCGACAAAAGTTTGAAAAGTAGGGTCTTCTTTTGTGAAGCGGTTTAATGCCTTTCCCATTTGATCCGCGCTTTTTTTATCTTTTGGAATAACAGCGAGCGAGATTACAGGAGAAGGGACAAACATTGATGTCATCGCATAATTTAAACCGCCGCCGCAGAATGTATCGCCGCTTGCACAATCGATTCCGAAAAGCGCGACGATGTCTCCGGGACTTCCTTCGTTTATATCTTCCATGCTGTCTGCATGCATACGCACAAGACGTCCCACTTTAAATTTTTTCCTTGCGCGTGTATTAACAAGCTCTTCGCCCTTTTTAATTTTTCCCTGATAAACACGCACATAAGTTATCTGACCGTACTGACCGTCTTCAAGCTTGAAACCGAGTGCGACAGTAGGGTTGCTTTCATCAGCACTTAACTCTGTTTTTTTTTCGTTATTATCAAGATCAAGAGCGTAATTTTTTACTTCTGTCGGGTTTGGCAAATAGCGCGTAACACCGTCCAATAAAGGCTGAATACCTTTAAATTTATAAGCAGAGCCGAGCATTACAGGGACAAATTGTTCTGCAAGAGTGCCTTTGCGGATAGCAGCATGAATTATTTCTTCGGGGATTTGATCGCCGTTAAGAAATTTTTCTGCAAGTTCGTCAGAGAACATCGATATTGCGTCTAACAGTTCCTCGCGTTTTTCATCCGCTTCTTTTTTTAAGTGGGAAGGGATTTCCGCATGACGCAGCGTTTCGCCTTGCGGTCCGTCAAAGTAGACCGCTTTCATTGTTATAAGATCAACTATGCCTTCAAGTTTATCTTCAAGCCCGATAGGGATTTGAATCATCACCGCGTTAAGCCCTAACTTTTCGCATAATTGTAATCTTACTTTAAAAGGATTTGCACCTGTGCGGTCGCACTTGTTTACAAACGCGATGCGCGGTACATGATACCTTTTAAGCTGGCGGTCAACAGTGATTGATTGCGACTGAACTCCGCCGACTGCGCACAACACAAGAATTGCGCCGTCTAAAACGCGCAGAGAACGTTCTACTTCGATGGTAAAATCAACGTGCCCCGGTGTGTCAATAACATTGACGATGTGGTCTTTCCATGTTACCTGGGTTGCGGCAGATTGAATCGTAATACCGCGTTCCCTTTCAAGTTCCATATGGTCCATTGTGGCGCCGACTCCGTCTTTGCCCCGTACTTCGTGAATAGCGTGAATTTTTTTGCTATAAAACAGAATACGCTCTGACAATGTGGTCTTGCCAGAGTCAATGTGCGCACTGATACCAATGTTGCGCATTCTGCTAGTGTCGATACTCATTATTAAAATACTCCTTTATCTCGCACAACTGAAACAGTGTGCATACTTTGTTTATACAATAATTGCTTATGTATTGCAAAGAATATCAATATTTGTAAGGAGATACAAGTGGAAGATTGATAAAAAAAGTGACTGTCGTCTAAAACAACAGTCACTTTTATACTATTTATAAATAATCGCTTAGAAACTCCATCTAAAATCAAGATAGAACACATTGGTAATTCTTTCTTTTGTATTACCCCAGTTTGCTATATCTGTACCGGCTGAATCAATATGAGTTACATTGCCGATTTCGAAATGCGTTCTTGAATCAAGATTGATTCTGACAGAAGGTCTGATGCTAAGTACTGTGTGTTCTGCAGCAGTAGATGTAGGTGCATAACCTCTGCGGTGATATCTGGGGTTTGCTGATGCTTCTGCAACTGTTGCGCGGTCACTTGTACCGTTAATAAAATACACTACATCCAGACGCGGAACGATCGTGTTAAAAGCATAACTGCCCCAAAGATTAAAGAGTAAACCCATATCTTTGCCGCTTTGTTGATATAAGAACTGAACCGCATTAAGCCCTAAGGTAAATTCATCATTAATTTTATATGCAAATGTTTCTGAAAAAAACATCAGACCATTGTCATCAAAATCCTGAAGATTATCTGCTGCTGCTGCAACAACCGCAGTTAAACCTTTTACCGCAAGAATGCGTAACTCACCCAATGCTAAGCTGGAGCTTTTATTGTCATCGATTGCTCCTGTATTTAATGATGAATTTCCGCCTGCTGTGCTTTCAGTGCGGAAAGTACCGCCGATATAGAAAACATCTTTCATGGTATATGATAAACCAATGGTGTATTTTGTATCTTCAAGGTAAACTCTTGAATCGATATTGCGTGCCAGAACATTGTTATTACCGCCGCTTAACTGGGTAATTGAATAAGCGCCAAATCCGATGGCAAGCCCGTCAATCAAATTTAATTTCATTAATAAACCAAGCCCTTCGCCCGCATCATCATTGAACCACCAATCGGCTGTCTGCCAAGAACTGTCGTCTACAATACCCGCGTTTAAGTTTAATTTGTTATCAAAGAAATTAACAAAACCGTAAGCATATGGTACCGAGAAATACATATTAAAACCGCTTACGTTATGCGTATGATCTGCCGGAGTAGTTCCTGATGCGGCAGTTCCTGAGAGAGCTGTTGTTCTTTGCGATTGAAGCCTGAATCTAAAACCGGCAGTTTTTGCTTCATTCTGATAAGAACCATTTAAACGGAACCTGTATCCGTTACTATCAGAATCCACACCAAATGCTTTTAAAAACGGATCTTCATCTCCGAGCATTACCAATCCCAAACCGCTGTTAAAATAACCGCCAAAGGTAAGGTTTTGTGCAAATGCAGCTGTTGTAATTAATGCAAACATTAATCCAATTACTAAAAATTTTTTCATTCTTAAACTCCTTAAAATATAGATACTTCATAATTAAATTAATAAAAAAAATAAAAAGCGCATTAACGAATTTTTAATTTATTAAATTGATTTTTAACAGATAACGTTATATGAATGTTAAAAATACGTGAAATATTTAACATTTTTATATCTTGACCGGTTCGCTTTTAAATAATACCATTAAATCACTCTGTGTCAGGAACCGTGCGGATAAGTGCCGCCCAACCCCGCCAGGTCCGGAAGGAAGCAACGGTAAGCGGATTCTTATTGCGCCGCGGAGCTCCTGGCTCAGAGTGTTTTTTCCCACTGGAATTTTTTTTTATTTCTATATAAGCTACTTATATGGCACAAACAGAGTTAGCAGACTCCTCAGCCCGATACGAGGTTACAGCTTCCAAATACAGACCGAAAACTTTTGATGAATTAGCAGGTCAGGAATTTGTTGTTTCTACTATAAAAAACTCTTTAAAAACAAAGAATATCGCTCATGCTTACCTTTTTTCCGGACCGCGAGGGTGCGGAAAAACAAGCGCGGCGCGGATTTTGGCGCGTTCGCTAAATTGCGAAAAAGGACCTGCAGAGGGACCGTGCAACGCTTCTTTAGAAGCGCATGTTTGCGATAGTTGCCGCGCTATCAGCAGAGGTTCAAGTATGGATGTGCTTGAGATTGACGGCGCTTCCAACAATTCTGTAAACGATGTACGTCAAATTAAAGATGAGGTTCTTTTTCCTCCCCACGCAGGGCAGTACAAGGTTTACATAATTGACGAAGTTCATATGCTTTCGCCGAGCGCTTTTAACGCATTGTTAAAAACCATCGAAGAGCCGCCGCCTTACATTGTTTTTATTTTTGCAACGACCGAGCTTCACAAAGTTCCCGCTACAATTAAAAGCCGATGCCAGCAATTTAATTTCAGATTGATACCTATCGAAACAATTCAGGGGATACTAAAAAAAATCTGCGCGGAAAACGGAATAAAAGCAGAAGATGACGCGCTTTTCTGGATAGCCCGTGAATCCACAGGCAGTATGAGGGATGCATTCACTCTTTTTGATCAGGTTGTCTCTTTTTCTGCAGGCAATATACGCAGCGATTTAATCCGCGAAAAATTGGGAATTATCGGTCTTGAAAAAATCAACGCGCTTGCAGAAGCGTGCGCCGCAAATGACGCGCCTTCCTCCTTCGCGCTCACCGATGAAATTCTTTCAAGCGGAGTTGCTATCGAACAATTTGTTATTGATTTAACAGGTTACTACCGCAGTTTGCTGTTACTCAAAAACGGTATTAACCGCGAATCCATTTTAGGTTTTAAATCTTCGCTCTTTTCCGAAAAAGTACTTGATGCTTACGATTCAATCCGTCTTGAACAAGCGCTTGATATTTTACTTGATTGTTACCGTAACATACGCTATTCAGTGTCCCCTCGTTTTGAAATTGAAACTGCAGTATCAAAACTTACATGGCTGAATAAATGGGTTTCGCCTGTTGAATTAAAATCAGCGATAGATGAGACGCGCAAAATTTTATTAACAAATAATGAGAGAAATCCGCAGGGTTCTCAAACACCGCAGAAACAGGCAGAAGCAGTTTCACCTAACGTACGTGCAGCACCGCTTCCTGTATCAAATTCTGCAAGCAACGGAGAAGGCTCTCTTGCAAGTGAGTTTCAGCGGATGATCGCCGCAAAAGAAGCGGGGCAATCAACAGTAAATTCTGTAAACACCGATGATGACGATGATGCTCCCATGTGGGGAAATCTTGCAAACAATCAAAACACACCGGAGAAAAATTCTCCTGATTTTTCTCAAACTTCAAAAGAAAATAAAAAACCTGAAAATAACGGAATCCCTCCTCAAGTTGAGCAGGTAAGAGATGTAATTCCCGGAACTATCATTCCATAAAATAACGGAGAGTATATGAACATCAATCCATTTGATATTTTAAAAAATGCACAAAAGATGCAGGAACAGATGGGCAACATTCAAGAAAAAATGGCAAGCATAATTGAAACAGGCGCGGCAGGCGGCGGGTTAGTCGAAATCGATTTAAACGGAAAAATGGAATTAATTGCCGTGCGTATCGCACCGCAAGCTGTTGAGGGCGCACAAACAGGGTTTGCAGACACCGAATTTTTACAAGATTTGATTCTTTCAGCGTTTAACGATGGAATGAACAAAGTAAAAGAGCGTATCGGCAGCGAATTTGGCGCAATGGCAGGATTAAATCTGCCCGGTTTTCCCGGCATGCAATAGAGGATCGCTTGAACCCAAACGCCCTCGACAGGTTAATCACATTATTTTCAAAACTTCCCGGTATCGGAAAAAAAAGCGCGGGCAGAATTGTTTACCACATTTTAGACAGCAGCCCTGTTCTTGCTGCAGGTTTAGCGAAAGAGCTGCAAGGGCTTCATCAGGCGATAAGGCGCTGCAGTGTTTGCGGCGGTTTTACAGAAGCCGATCCATGCTCTGTGTGCAGCGATCCGAGCCGCGATCACTCGATCATCTGTGTAATCGAATGTGCGCAGGATATGCGTATAATAGAAGATGCACGCGAATTTCCCGGTGTTTATCATGTACTTGGCGGCTTGATTGCGCCGCTTGAAGGCATAAGCCCTGCAAACCTCACCATTGATAAACTTATCGAGCGTCTTCGCGATGGAACAATCAAGGAGCTAATTCTTGCGCTTAACCCGACAGTCGAAGGCGACACCACCGCTTTATATCTTCAAAAAACTTTAAAAGATTTTCATGTTGATATTTCCCGCCTTGCATCCGGAATGCCTGTCGGCGGGAATATTGAGTATATTGATAAATTAACTTTATCGCGGAGTTTTCGCGGCAGGGTTAAGGTTTAAAAAACTATAAAAAATTCGTTTTTGCCTTCTTCATAGATATAAATAAAATTCGTTTTCGCCTTCTTCATGGATATAAATATTATAGTCTTGCTTTTCAATAACTTGCTTGTAATTAAAATCAGATGAATTTACTATTGTAGTATTTCCTTCAATAAATGATTCCAGCCATCTGCCGTCTGAAGTGACTAATATTGTTGAGTTTTCATTTATAAATACTATCTCCCACTTGCCGTTAGAGTTGGTTGTTTTAGTGACATTTCCAATAACAATACTTTCTTGCCAGCTTCCATCATGTGAAGTAATTGTAGTTGTATCCCCATTAATAATAGTTTTACTCCAGCCGCCAAGCGGAAAATACATTGTCGTTATATTTTCTTCAATAACTTTTCTTGCTATACTTCCGCCGGAATCGGTATATGTTGTTATATTTCCTTCAATAATGGTTTTTTTCCAAATACCATCAGAATTTGTTTCTGTTGTTATGTTGTCTTCTATTTTTTTACTTTTCCAGCTTCCGTCAGAATAAAGAATTGTTGTTGTATTATTTTCAATTGTAATCATTTGTATTGATTGTATATCTTCATAAATATAAACTTCATCATTGTCACCTAACAACGGGCAAATTTTTCTGTTTAGGTATACAAAATTATTTATACTTTCCATATTCGGAGTTATTATTATTTTTCCGAAATTATCTTTTTGTATTGTTACGAAACCCGTATTACTTCCCGAATAATGTATCGTATATTCTTGACTAAAAATGAAAATCGTATTTAAAACAAATAGTAAATATAACAAACAAGTTTTTTTCATAATAATCCTCAGCAATTGATGTAATGTTTAAAAAACATAAAATAACTTTATTATTATCGGCATTTTCTTTTATATCTGAAACAAATTTTTATTTTGTTTCTGTATCCGTTTGAATTAATTCTAATTTTATATTTTGTTTTTTTGCCATTATTTTAAATAAATTTTTTGTGATTTTAGATTTTTCTTTAATGTCCAAATCTTTGAAATTTGTCTCTTTTTCTATTTGTTTCATTACAATTTTAATATCTTTAAGTTCTAATAGATTAACGGCAATACAGAAAAAATTAGTTTGCCTTCCATTGTTATAATTTTGTAATAATACTTTTAATATTTCTTTTTTTTCATTAAGTTCCTTTTGATATGCTTCTATTCCATTAGTTTTAGCTTTTTCAAAATCTTTCATCATATTTTGATATGTTATAAACGAATCTATTTTCTATTTACTATATTTTTTACATGGATATTCATTGCAAAGATAGCAATATTCAATAAGATTACGTTGACTGCAAGATAAAACTCCGCAAGGAGGATGTTTTGCAGAAAAATTTTCTCCCCCGCAGCCGGGACATTTTGAATCTCCTTTTGTATAAAAACGAGGGTTTAAACCGCAATTTAAGCCGCAAGCCGAGAATAGCGGATATTTTCTTTTATATTCTATATCACCAGTGTCCATAATAAAAGATTGAAAAAGTTCAACTCCTAAAGTAGAATGAAAAAGTAACCACACTAATTCGTTACTACAAAAGGAGTTAAGACATAAACAAGTATAACACAGTATGGGACAAATGCTAGATTTAATTTCGAGATCTCGTTTTGAAAAACCTGTAAAAGAGTACAAAACCAAGCACGGAGCCAAGGGATTAAGGAGCTTGACACAGTTTGCCACAATGCTTTTTAGTCAAATATCAGAGCAGAGCGGATTGAGAAGCATTGAACAATGTATGAATAACCAGAAAAACGGCTGATATCATAGGGGAATTACAAATACAAAAAAATTAAAAGATCTACATTGTAATACGCAAATGCAAATCGGGATTCAAATTTGTACAAAGCATTTTTTAAATATATACTTGAAATGGCGCAATCAAAAAAATTGCAAACACGGATTTAAATTCAATAATCCATTATACAGTGTGGTTAAAATTTACGTGAGACATCACGTGGTTTTACCAGCGTTATATATATAACTTTTTCCAAACTTTAAGTTTACGAATTCGTTTAATTTTTTCTTAATATTTAAACTCACTGCCGCCAATGAACTCGCGCAGAATGCTGTTTCCTGGCACCAGACCTAAATAATTTCTTTAACCTTAAAAAGAACTTCAATTGTTTTTAGGAAAAAGTTACGTTTTAAACTTGATTAATTTTTCTTTATTATTTTATAAAGATATATTATTTTAAATGACAAATGTCATTTAATATTTATTTGTTTCGTCAAATGAGTTTTACTTGACTAGAATGTTTATATATGTTATTTTTCATCAATGAGAAAATTTTTAAAGTCTCAACATAAAATAAAGGAGTAATTTATGTTAAAAAAAGTAGCATATAGCATTTGTGTAATTATTTTTTTATTTTGTTTTTTGGGGTGTCCTGAAACAGTAAAAGAAGGAGAATGGTTTGATTTTGTTATAATAGGTATTTCATATAGTGCTTATATAAATTTAGGTGAGTCTTATAGATACAAATCAAATGTTGTATACACAGGTAATGACGCAAAAAAAATATTTAATTTTACTAGTTTTCACATTGACAAAGATGTAGGCGGTTTATTGGAAGAGAAAAAAACATACATGGAAATTATTAATATACTTGAAACTTTTGGTCTTCCAACAGATTTAGTTAAAAAGGCTATCGGAAGTTTTACAGCATTATATTATATTAGTGATGCTGGTCATGAATGTGCTGTTTTTGTTGAAGATACTTCTTCTGTTCACAGTAGAAGCGTGATGTCTACTGGATTGTAAAGGCAAAGTTTATGAATTTGATAATAACTAAATAGAAAAATTTGATAAAAAAAGAAAAAGGTTACTAAAAAATATAAAATAGGTTTAATGAAGTATCAGGAAAGTATATATGAAAAAGAACAAATCGGATGTATCCTGTTTTTTGTGTAAGTAGATTTTCACATTTTCTTTCCTTTTTAAAAAGTTCTGTTTTTGGCATTTTTTTTGCTAGGGATGTCAGGAATTTTGTGTAAATGAGAAAAGAAAAAAAATGCCTTTTTCATTTAAACACTTTTCAAGATAGGCTCGGGGGGTTATTTTGGACACTAGTTATTCCATATATTTTTTCTCTATCTAAAATTCCGCACCCGCTTTAAAATAAATCTCTTCTTTCATTTCTTTAGGAATAAATTTTTCTGCTGCATATTGATTTCCTTAAACAACTGCGATATATAATTCTTCTGTTCTTAATTTTTCAGGAATATGACTTAGTATTCTTTTTCCTTCGCTTGAAGATTGGCAAATAAAGTTTGCGTACTTTGTTTTGAGAATTTAAAACACTAATGAAAAACACCCCACCTATCGCCAGTTTCTACACTGACGCGCAACGGAATGCTTAAAGCCGCAGCTTGTTCCATTTCTGTTTTTACAAGGGACGCGATTTTTTCGCACTCATCTTTAGGACACTCAAGAATTAATTCATCGTGAACTTGTAATAACAAACGCGCTCTGCTGTTCTCTGATGTAAGTTTTTTGTCTAATCTGATCATCGCCATTTTTACTATGTCAGCCGCTGACCCTTGAATGGGTGTGTTAACCGCAATTCTTTCCGCTGCTGATTTTTCGGTTTTGTTACGCGAATTGATAGTGGGAATGTAGCGGCGGTGTCCTGAAATTGTCGTAACAAAACCGAACTGCTCTGTCTTTCTGATTGTGTCTTCGATAAATTTCCGCACTCCTGAATATGTATTAAAATATGCATTAATAAAATTGCCTGCACTTGTGCGGCTGATATTTAATTCGTTTGCAAGACGGAACGCACTCATCCCGTAAATTACGCCGAAATTAATTACTTTCGCCATGCGCCGCTGTTCGCTCTTCACCTCACTTTCAGCAATGCCGAAAATTAGTGACGCGGTACGCGCATGAACATCGCGATCTTCTTTAAAAGCGGAAATTAAATTTTCATCTTGCGAAAGATGCGCGAGTACTACAAGTTCGATCTGGCTGTAGTCGGCGGAAATTAAAATACAGCCGGGTTTTGCAATAAACGCTTCGCGGATACGCCGCCCTTCTTCAGCGCGGATCGGAATATTCTGAAGATTCGGCTCTCTGCTTGAAAGCCTGCCTGTTGCCGTTCCTGTCTGCACAAAATTTGTGTGCAAACGCCCTTCGCTGTCCGCCATGTCGGCTAACGTGTCAACATAAGTTGATTTTAATTTTGATAATGTGCGGTGGCGCAGAATTAGAGCAGGAACAGGGTCTTCGCGGGAAAGCTCTTCTAAAACTGCAACATCTGTGGAGTAACCTGTTTTTGTTTTTTTTCCCGGAGTGAGTTTGCGCTCAACAAAAAGTACTTCTTGAAGCTGCTTTGTAGAAGCAAGATTAAAATCATGACCGACTAATCTCCATGTGTCAGATTGAATTTTATCAAGCTCCTGCGCCAGCTCAACACCGTAATCGGTGAGAGACTTGGGTTCGATTTTAATTCCTTCGCCTTCCATTTCTGCAAGAATCGGAAGCAGCGGCATTTCCAAATTTTCAAAAAGACTGATTGAATCGATATTTTTCAGCATCGGTTCAAGATAATGTTTTAATCTGATGCAAAAATCCGCATCTTCGCAGGAATAGTTGGTTGCAGTTTCCAGAGAAACAGAATCAAAAGTTGCGGTCTTTGCAACAATGTCGATGTATCTTGTCGGAGTGCAGTCAAAGGTGTAGGAAATAAGCGAATCCAAAGAATAATTGTTGCGTTCAGGATCGGCAAGCCATGCGGCAACCATCGTGTCCCAAATTTTACACTGCCATCGTTCTATACCCCAGCCGCGGCTGACTTTGTAATCATACTTTGCGTTATGTGCAACGACAGTCATTTCGTTATCTGCAAAAAGCGGAGAAAGAAGCGCGCGCACTTTTTCAGGATTTAAAAAAGAGTTAGGTTCTGCGCTTACACCTTCGGCATTTACGCTGTGAGGTGCAATCGGCACATAAAAGGCTTCTTTTGGTTTTAATGAAAGCGAAATACCGATGGGGCGGGAGTTCCACGCATCAAGAGAATCTGTTTCAAAATCAAGTGCGATAAGTTTTTGATTTTTCGCTTTCTCTAACAAAGACTTTAATTCTTCCATGTCAAGGATAGTTTTATAAAGCCCGTCTCCAAGAAGGGAAGGATCGGCAGCAGAAAAATTTCCTGCCGAAACTGCCGCTTGCTCCTTTGCAGCTGATGCCTGCGTATCAGAAGAATGCTGTGTAACATCACTTGCTGTGTTAGGTGCAACTTTTGCCTGAGGATCAAGCTGTTTCGCGCTTTGCCTGATACCCTCTCTCATAAGTACACTTGCACCCGCAGCGCGGTCAGCATTTTCAATGGAAAGATCATCAATATTAGAGACAGGCAGTTCAACATCATAACGCAAACTAATTAACGATTGAGAAAAGTACGCGCTTTCTTTTCCTTCTGCAATTTTTTTTCCTGTCGCACCTTCAATAGCGGCGATGTTTTTATAAATCTCATCAAGTGAACCGTAACGCACCATTAATTTAATCGCTGTCTTTTCGCCGATTCCTGCCACACCGGGAATATTATCGGAACTGTCTCCGACAAGAGAAAGAAGATCAAGCACTTTGGACGGTTCCACGCCCCACTCATTTTTAACTTCTTCCGTGCCGATTATATCCCAAGAAGGACCTGAGCCGGAAGTTGCAGCTTCGCTGCTCCTATTAATTTTTGAAGGACGCAATTCAAAAATACCGTCGCCTACCAATTGAAGTAAATCTTTATCTGAAGAAAGAATATAACATTGACGATTTTCGCTTCTGCATTTTTCCGCAAGGGTTGCGATAATATCATCAGCTTCAAAACCATCGGCTTTAAGACATTGAATACCGAGCGCGGTTAAAAACTCTTCAACTAACGGAACTTGATCATGCAAATCCTCAGGCGCCTTCTGCCTGTTCGCTTTGTATTTGCTGTACATAATGTGACGAAAAGTAGGTGAGCGCGAATCGAAAACCGCAGCAAGGCGCAGAGGTTTTTCCGGTTTGTCGAGCCGTTTTCCCTCGTTATCTGCAATTGGAGCGCCGTCATCAAGCAGCGCGACTATGGTACGCGCAAATCCAAAAAGAGCGGAAACATTTTTTCCGCTTGAATTACGCAGAGGACGTGTTAAAAATGCAAAATAAGAACGGTAAATAAGACCATATGCGTCAATTAAATAAAGAGGAGGGGTTTTCATTTTGTTATGTTAACATTTATATTTAATTTTTATCAAGATATAAGCTGATTTTCTTAATTGGCTTCGGGATTATACCCTCACGTATACCCATCCTCTATATTATAGATTAACCTTTAAATACTAAATAATATGGACTTGTTTGAGACTATTTTAAAATGCCTTTTCTCAAATCTTTCTTGAGCTTATTATAATTGTCGAACCTCGACCGAGCCTTATGAACTGAAGGTTTATAAGGCGAAGGCTCCCCTCTCGATCTTTTTATCTTTGTTTGGTGCAACCTTGGGGTTTTTCGCCAACTTCGTTAGACGACGTTTGGGCTTTTTCAGAATTATATTTTATCTTCCTTTAAAATAATTTGCCAATTCATTCGTCCATATAAAAATCGTATTACATTTACAATTTTATTATTTTCATCTATTGTATAAAACATTAAATAATTTTTTATTATCACATATTTTATTCCCCTTTGCGATAAATATTCATCTTTAACAAATGGATAAATATTTGGCGTTTCTTCAAGTATTTTTTCATGTCTTTCTATTTCATCTAATAAATTATTCGCAGCAATGGGATTTTTTAATGCATTTGAGATATATTTTACTGTAGCCAAAATATCTTCTTCAGCCAATTCTGTAATATTTACTGAATAATTCATTAGTTTATTTCTTCACGAATGGATTTAATTGCATTTTTCATAGGTTTAACCTTTCCATTTTTGACCTGATCAAGCCCCTGTTCAATAAAATTATAAAGTTCAATTTTTCCAGCTAATAATTCATATGTTTCAATGCTCATTACGGCAAGATCACCAGTTCCATTCTTAGTTATAAAGACAGGTTCTAAATATTCATGGCATAATTGAGAAATCTCATTATAATTATTTCTTAAATCTGCACTTGGTCTAATTGTAGGCATAAAACCCTCCAAAATTAATTATATCAATATTATATCATTATTTTTGTATATTGTCAAGATAAATTTTATGATTTTTATTTTTTACGAGCTATTATATATCAAATTTTACGGTACAACCTCAAGACATCGTTCATGGTTATGTAGCATAACATCGGTAACACTTTTCAAGATTTAAAAACAACTTTTATGTTGTATTCAGGCTCAACGAGCTAGTTGTCAGGATTTATTTTTTTCTAACATTAATTCAGAAAAACATATTTCCATCGGCGCGTCAACATTTATTTTTAATCCGACATGGTAACCCGCGAAAGGATTCCCGACGAACACTTGTCTGTTATCGTAATTAAAATAACCTCTGTCATTAACATATCTTATTTTAAATCCTTTGCTGTATTTT